>Ga0247727_10003305_pt1 | contig 35813 bp, 32 predicted proteins | sample WisWelCaveWW1625_FD_202498 | JGI IMG/M metagenome (GOLD analysis project Ga0247727, IMG submission 202498) | Biofilm microbial communities from Wishing Well Cave, Virginia, United States - WW16-25 | ecosystem: Environmental > Aquatic > Deep subsurface > Groundwater > Cave microbial mat | place...
TCAGCGCTACATCCATGGAGGCTGATCCCGTCCCCGCCAACAACACCAACATTATGGAAACCACCGTGGTCAACCCCGCCGCGGACCTGGCCCTGACCAAGATGGACAGCATGGACCCGGTCAATGTCGGCGCCACGCTTACCTACACGCTTTCGGTCACCAACAACGGGCCCAATAACGCCACCAACGTGGTCATCACCGACACGCTGCCTGCCAACGTAACCTTCGTCACTGCCAGCGCAGGCTGTATGAACGTGATGGGCACGGTTACTTGCAATATCGGCGCATTGGCGGTCACCGCCTCGGCGATGGTCACCATTGACGTGATCCCCACGGCAGCCGCCGGCGGAACCACCATCAACAACTCGGCCTCGACCTCGGCCACGGAGTTCGATCCCGTCGCCCCAAACAGCACCAACATCATGCAGATGACCACGGTGAACGCAGTAGCCGATATGTCCGTGACCAAGACCGATTCACCCGACCCGGTCTTTGCCGGCGCTACTCTCACCTACACGGTTACGGTGATGAACGCCGGGCCCAACACCGCCACCAACGTGGTGCTGACAGACACGCTCCCGGCCAACGTGACCTTCGTCTCCGCGACCGCGCCTTGCACCCAGGCAGCGGGCACCGTTACCTGCAACCTGGGAATGCTGGCCTCCGCCGCGATGACCACCATCACCATCATGGTCACCCCGGGTGCCGCGGCCGTGGGCAACATCAACAACACGGCCTCGGTGACGGCCACCGAAGTGGACACCAACGCCGCCAACAATATGCAGACGATTATGACCACGGTGAATCCGTCGGCCAACCTCAGCGTCACCAAGACTGACGCGCCGGACCCGATCATCGTGGGCATGGGTAACGTCACCTACACCGTCACCGTAGCCAACGCCGGGCCGAGCAACGCAACCGGCGTGGTGCTGACTGATACGCTGCCCGTCGGCGTCACTTTCGTCTCTGCGACCATGCCGTGCACGCAGGCCGCCGGCACGGTCACCTGCATGCTCGGCACCATCAACAGCGGCGCCAACATGGTCATCTCCATCATCATCACGCCCACGGCCGCCGGGATGCTCACCAACACCGCCAGCGTCACCAGCGCGGTGAACGACCCTGTGGCCGCCAACAATATGGCCACGGCCGCAACGACGGTGAACCCGGCCGGTATCCCGGACTTCACCATCACCATTGCGCCCACCACCATCAACATCATTCCGGGCCAGACGGCCACGGCCACCATCACCCTCACGCCGATTAACGGCTTTGTCGGAACCGTGAACCTCTCCTGCGCCGGCTCCTCTCTGCTGCGCGCCTGCACGCTGGGCTCGTTGGCGGTGATGATCGGTCCGGGCAATGGCTCCACAGTGCTGACCGTGACCACGCTTGGCCCGCTGGGTATGGCGCCGCCGTCGCTGCCTGCTCCGTTTGGCAACGGGCCGCTGCTGGCCGCGCTTCTTGCGCTGCCGCTGTTCGCCCTCGCCGGCCTGATGCTCTGGCCGCAGCCGTCCGGTGCGCTGGCCCTGCGCAGGCGCCAGCTCGCCTGTGCCGTGTGCCTCGCGCTGGTGATTGCGGGCTTTGCGGTGTTCAACGTGGCCTGCGGCTCTCCCGCGCCGGTGCTGCCGCCGGGCACCTATCCGGTGACCGTCACCGGAACCAGCGGCGTGCTCTCGCACTCCGCCACCGTCAACATCGTCGTGCAGTAACGCACGCGATCATCGGCAGACCCGCAACCGCCGCCGGAACTCTTCCGGCGGCGGTTGTCTTTTCGCGCTCAGCCATCGCCTTCGAGACTTGCGGCAGCAGCGCCGCTTCTCGCGGTATCCTCCTTCTCGTGCCCGGATTCCTCAGCTACCCCTTCTTCCTCTTCTTCCTTCTCCTCGCTTCCTTGCGCAGGATCGAGTCCCGCGCGCGTCTCCGCGTTTTTGCCCTGGGAGGCGCCGGGTTGCTGTTGCTGTCTGCTCCCCGCATTCTCGATGGCCTTCTGTCCGCTCAAGCCCTTGCCCTGCTGGCGCAGATTCTCCCCGCGCCGCTGATGCTGGTCGCCTACTGGCAGGCCGGCCAGTTTTTTGTGGCCCCCTGGGCGGAGTTGCAGTCGTGGCTCTCCCGGCTCGATTCCGAATGGTTCGGCGGCGTGTTGAAGGCCCGCCGCGAAGACAAAATTCCCCGCTGGTTTCTAGGCTACCTGGAGCTCACCTACGCGCTCTGCTACCTGGTTGTGCCCGCGGCACTGGGGTGTCTTTTCCTGCTGGGCCGCGGCGATCACGCCGCCGCGTTCTGGAACATCGTCCTGCCGCCGTCCTACCTCTGTTACGCCCTGCTGCCTTTTTTCCAGACCCTGCCGCCGCGCGCCATCGAGCCGGAAACGGCGGCCCGCCTCGCTGCACCCCTGCGCATCTTCAATCTCTGGGTGCTTCGCCACGGCAGCATCCACGCCAACACCTTTCCCAGCGCCCATGTCGCCGCTTCCCTGTCGGCTGCCCTGGCCCTGTTGGATGTGTCCGGACTCGCAGCTCTGATATTCCTGTGGATCGCGCTCAGCATCGCCGTGGCCGCCGCGCTGTGCCGCTACCACTACGTCCTCGACGTCCTTCTCGGCGCCGTCCTGGCTGTGCTCAGCTTCGCGTTCCATCTGTTCTTCCGCAATTGAAACCCGCCGCGGAGACTCCGCGTCTGATTCCCGTCGGAATCATCCGGCACACTTTACAGGGGGGGTCTTCGGGCCGCCTCAATCGCGAAAGGAATCACCAGATGCGGAGAACAATGTTGCAGTGGGGAGCCCTGTGCGCCCTGGCGCTGCTTGCGGGCGCTGCCGTCTGCGCGCAGGACCCGGCCAACGTCGCCGGCAAGTGGGAACTCTCGATGGAGGGCCGCGAAGGTCCAATCACCCAGGAGCTGACCATCGAGCAGACGGGCGACAAGATCAAGGGCACGATGAAGGGCCCGCGCGGCGAAACAGCCTTCGAAGGGAAGGTAAAAGGCAAGGAAGTTACCTGGACCGTGAAGCGCGAGACTCCCCGCGGCGAGATGGTCATCGAGTATTCCGGCAAAGTGGACGGCGACTCGATGAAGGGCACCATGGGCGGCGGCCAGTTTACTCGCGACTGGACCGCCAAGCGCGTGAAGTAATCCACTTCACCCCGGGCTGTGTAGCGGCGGGTTCCGCAGCGCGAAACCTGCCACAGTTTTCATGTTTTGTCGTGTCGCGCCCTCGCCAGCGTCACTTTCAACAGTGGCGGCGTCAGCAGCGTGGTCAGCATCACCATCACCACCACGGCTGAAAACAGCGCGTCGTCCACCACTCCCAGCGCTTTGCCGATGCTGGCGAAGATCAGCCCCACTTCCCCCCGTGGCATCATCCCTACGCCCACCGTCAGGCGGTCCAGCTGGGCCGGGCACGCCACTCCCGCCGCCAGTTTCCCGGCGATGGCGCACACTGTCAGCACCGCGGCCAGCCCGGCGACGCCCGGCTGCAAAAACGATTCCAGCTTTACCTGCAATCCCATCAGCACGAAGAACACCGGTACGATCAGCGACTCCAGCGGCGAAAGGAGCTCGCGCAGCGGCTGGCCCTTGAAATCCTCCAGAAAAATTTCCTCCAGCACCAGCCCCGCCGCAAACGCGCCCACAATGGCTGCCAGTCCCATCGCATTGGCCAGCCACGCCAGCAGGAACGCCAGGCCCAGCCCGAACAGCAGCTTCAGATTTTCGATCTCCAATCGCGCCAGGCGCCGGGCCATCCGCGGTGTGACCCACATCCCGATGCCGATAGCCCCGCCCAGAAAGAAGGCGGCTTTGGCGGTGATCCACGCCGCCGCGCCCAGCGTCACCGCTCCGCTCACCACCAGCCCGCTCACCAGCGCGAGCACAATCAGCCCCAGCACGTCGTCAATCACCGCCGCGCCCAGGATGATTTTCGCCTCGATGCGCTGGGTCTGGCCAAGGTCGCGGAACACTCGTGCTGTAATCCCCACGCTAGTGGCCGTGAGAATGGCGCCAATGAAAATCTGGTTCTCGAGCGGCGCTCCCGGACGCAGCAGGGCGATGGCTCCGGCCCCCAGCAGGAACGGGCACACTACTCCCACCACCGCCACCCGCGTGGCCGTCCATCCCACGCGCCGCATTTCGTGGTAATTGGTTTCCAGTCCCACCAGGAACAGCAGCACGATCACCCCGAGCCGCGAAAGCAGGTCCACAAACTGGTGGATGGAAACGGCCACCGGCCCCGACGGCCCGCGCAGAATTTCCACTAGCCGCCGCGTGTTCTCCGAGTCTGGCAATGCGCGCTTCGCCGCTTCAGCTACGCCGATATTCTGCTCCAGCGCCGTGCGCACCACCCCCACCAACGTCTCCCCTTCGCGCAGCACGGTCAGGATGGGCTCGCCCAGAGCGAACGCCAGGTTCCCCGCCAGCACACCGATCAGCAGCTCGCCCAGCACCGCGGGCTGCCCGATTCTCCGCATCCACCGCCCGCCCAGCGCCGCTCCGATGGCAATCGCGAACAGCGCCAGCAACACCGGCGCCACCGGATCGGAATGCGCGGAGGCGTTCGGGTTCAGGAATGCAATGCCATTCGTATTCAGGAATATTGCTGGGATAGCGGGGAAGTTCGTGTTCAGGGAAGCAAAGATCTCCGGATCGAGGAAAATCGCTAGGGTCGCGAAAATGTCCCCGTTCAGGAGTGTCGCTGGCATGGCCGCGCCCCAGCTTTTATCCGGAGATTGCGCGCCACGCAAGCGAATTCGTTTTGCAGTGTCTACATTGGACTGCGCGCGGCAAACGTGCCTGCCCTGTCGCAGACCCTGAGTGGTGTTGCGAAGGGTCGAAGACCCTGAGCTTGCCGAAGGGAGCTTATCGAAGGGAGCGCTGCCGAACCATCTTGCCGGCCAGATTACTTCAGTACCGCCGGCTTCCAGCCGGCGATGGGGTTGGAAGCCGGAAAGATGCCGGCGTTACATAACTAAACCCAGGCTAAAAGCGGTACACCAGGTCTAGTTGCATGCGTTTCAGGAGTGAATCCTGGCAGCCGCTGAACGGCGAAGTGCCGCACGGAGTGCCGGGCAGGCGCTCCCCGGCGGGCACCAATGACTGGTTTTCCTGGGCGTTCACCAGCTTTCCGAGCCACAGCGTGTAGTTCAACTGCACGTTGCGCAGGGCCTGGTAGCCGAGGCTCAGCCTGTGGTTGCGCACGTTGGTCGAGCTGCGCAGGTCGCTCTCGTTGAACGCGCCGATCACGGCGTCTTTCTCGATGCGCACGAACGCGTAGCTGAACTGGAAATCTTTCTGCTCGTTCTGGCGGCCGAACAGAATTTCCGCCCAGTACGCGCTGCGCTCCGGGTTGTCCACCTGGCCGGTGGGGGCGGCCGCGCCGGATTGCACAATGCGCGTGGCCCGCAGGTTGTTCTCGAAGTTGAACAGCACGGTGATGGGCCAGCGCGTCGAGTTGGTGCGGATGTCGAGCTGCGCGATGGTGTCGAGATACAGGAAGCGCGAAGCGTAGCCGACCGTGGCGCCGCTGCCGCTGGTGCGCAGAGTGTTGCTGTTGGCCAGGCTGGGTGCAAAACCCGCGCCCAGGGCCGCGGCAATGCGGTCCGAGTTGATGAAGTTCACCCCGGCAATGTGCAGCGCCAGGTTGACGCGCTCGGCGAGCTTCCAGCGCGTCTGTACCTGCCCGCCGAATATCCAGCTATCGTATCCGGGGCTGGTCACCAGCCCGGTTGCGGAGCTCAGCGTGCCGCTGGTTTCTGCGAGCGGCAATTGAAAGCTGACCACGGTAAGATTCTTGAACACCTCGTTTTTGAAGTCCCAGGCCAGCGTTTGCGCGAAGCCTTCGGGGTTGATGTCGCTATCGAACGTCAAGCTCGTTCGCACCCAGGGATACGCAAATTTTCCAGCGTGCAGGGTGACGTTGGTCCGCAAGTTGGCCAGCGCCCACTTGGGCTTGTACTGGACAAACATACGGTCGAAACCGATGTTCTTCCGGGTGAAGAAGCTGGTGAAAGTCTGGTTCGTGGAGTTGACATCATCGAGCGACCCGGTGGCCAGCGATATCCCGCCGTACAGCTCATCGGTGATGTTGCCGGTCAGGTTGAACCGGGCGCGGACGCGGTAGCGGTTGCGCGCCAGCACACCGTCCTGGAGAAACGATTCGTAGCGCATGCGGGCATCGCCGCTGAACCGGAAATTTCCGAGTTGGCGGAATTTCCCGTCGTTGCTCCGCGTAGCCGCAGTCAGATCCGCGGTGGTCTTGGCCAGAGCCTTATTGCCCTCGTTCTGGCTCTCGGCCACGGCCTCGAGTTGCTTTTCGAGGAGCTCAAATTCTTCGCGGCTGGCGCCGCCAGACGCCGTGCTCGCCGCCGTGGATGCTGCGGCCTGGGCCTGCTGCACCTGTGCCTCCAGCGACTGCATCCGCTCCTGCTGGGCGCGGAGTTCCGCGCGTTGCGCCTCCAGCTCGCGCGATTGTTGCGCCATCAGTTCCTTCAGTTGCTCGATGGCTGCAAGCAGCTCGGCGGATTTATCTTTCTCTCCCTCAGGTCTTGCCGCGGGGACTCTCGATTCGGCCGCCGGCCTGGCTGTGGCCTTGGACAGCTCGCTCTGTTTCTGGGCCCGGGCGGAATCCGCCAGACCCGCCAGCAACAAGAACACGCAAACACCTCGAATGGTTCGGGACATCACTCCTCCTCTGCTTTCACAATCGCACTGGGAATGGCGGACCAAACAGCCCTGCGTCTGATTGTCCGGAAAAAATGGTAGGGAGCGCAAATCAAATCCATCTTACACCCGTGTGAAATTATGATGACTGGGAGCGCATCGGATTCTCAAGTCTCGCCGGTTCCTACCGCCTGTCCAGTGCGTGGTGGCGGACGTCGCGTCCCACGACCATATAGATTACGTCCTCGGCGATGTTGGTGGCGTGGTCCGCCACGCGTTCCAGATTCCGCGCCACCAGGGTGAGCTGGAAAGCCGGGATGATAATTTTCGAGTGCTGGGCCATGTGCGTCAGCATCTGGCGGTAGATCTGATCGCGCAGGGTATCCACCTCGTCGTCGCGCAGCAGCACGGCACGGGCCTGTTCCACGTTTCGCTGCACAAAGGAGTCCAGGGCGGCGTGGACCATCTCCTGTGCAATGGCGCCCATGCGCGGGATGTCCGCGTAGGGCTTGACCTGCGGGTAATCCAGGATGTAATCGATGCCCTGCGCAATATTCACGGACTGGTCCCCGATGCGCTCCAGGTCGGAGTTGATTTTCATTGCCGCGGTAATCAGGCGCAGGTCCGTGGCCATGGGCTGCTGGAGCGCCAGCAGGCGCAGTGCGCGGTTGTCAATTTCCACCTGCAATGCGTTGATGGCGTCCTCTTCTTCGATGACCTCGCGGGCCAGCTTGCGGTCCGGCCCCACCAGTGCCTGGATGGCGTTCTGGAGAGAGCGTTCCACCAGCCCGCCCATCCACAGCAACTGGCGGTTCAGTTCTTCCAACTCGGTTTCAAAATGTCGGTGCATCGTCATCCGAACCTTCCTGTGATGTAGTCCTCGGTGCGCTTGTCCGCCGGTGTGGTGAAAATCCGCGGCGTCTCGCTGAATTCCACAACGCGTCCCTCCAGAAAGAACGCCGTAAAGTCGCTCACCCGCGCCGCCTGCTGCATATTGTGGGTCACGATGACAATCGTGTATTCCTTCTTGAGCTGGTGGATCAGCTCCTCGATCTTGGCCGTGGAGATGGGGTCCAGCGCCGACGCCGGCTCGTCCATCAACAGCACTTCCGGCCGAACGGCGAGCGCCCGGGCGATGCACAGCCGCTGCTGTTCCCCGCCGGAGAGCACGAGCGCGCTTTTGTGCAGTCGGCCTTTCACTTCCTCCCACAACGCCGCCTGTTGCAGCGCCTCCTCGACGCGCTGCTCCAGTTCCGCAGCGCTTCCCGCCAGGGCGTTGACGCGCAGGCCGTACCCCACGTTCTCAAAAATGGTTTTGGGGAACGGGTTGGGCTGCTGGAACACCATCCCCACTCGCCGGCGCAGGTCCACCACGTCCACGTGCGGGTCGTGCAGCGGAGCGCCATCCAGCAGAATCCGCCCCATGACGCGCACACCCGCAATCAGGTCGTTCATCCGGTTCATCGAGCGCAGAAAAGTGGACTTCCCGCACCCCGAGGGGCCGATGATTGCGGTCACGCGGTTCTGGAGGATCTCCAGCGAAATCGCGTGCAGGGCCTGGCGCAGCCCGTAGAACAGGGAGAACTCCTCGGCCCGCAGGCGTGCGGGTGTCCGCGGATGCCCGTCGGCGATGCGCACCTCGGTCCGCAAAAGCGGGAATCCCGGCTGGGTTGCTGAGGGTTGCGGCATCGATCGCTCCGGTAGTGTGACCGTCATCGCGCGCTCCGCAGCGCGGCCCGCATCCGGCCGCGGATGACGATGGCCACGGAATTCAGCAGGAACGTCAGTCCCAGAAGCACGAGCACCGTGGTGTACAGCAGCGGCTTGGTGGCCTCCACGTCGGGCGACTGCGTGGAAAGAATAAAGATGTGGTAACCCAGCTCCATGAACTGGTGGTTCAACTGCGTGGGCAGCTCCGGCAGGTAATAGGCGGCGCCGACAAACAGGATGGGCGCCACTTCCCCGGCTCCGCGGCTGACCGCCAGGATGCCCCCGGTCAGCACGCCGGGCAGGGCATGGGGCAGCACCACGCGAAAGATGGTCTGCGACTTCGTTCCTCCCAGCGCGTAGCTGGCTTCGCGGAACGTCTGCGGGACAGCTTGCAATGCCTCTTCCACGCTCACGATGACCACGGGGAGAGTAAGCACACTCATCGTCAGTGCGGCCCACAACAGCGCCGGCTGGCCGTAGGTGAGCGCGCCGTCATAGACCGCGCGGTCCACCGCCCGTCCGGCAAATTGCACGAAAAAGCCCAGCCCGAACAGACCGAAGACAATCGCCGGCACCCCGGCAAGGTTGTTGACCGCCTGCCGCGAAATGCGATAGAGCCATCCCGCGCGGTCGGCGTACTCGGAAAAATAGATGGCCACCAGCACCCCGAACGGCACCACGAAAATGCTCATTAGCACTACCAGCAACGCGGTGCCGTAGATGGCCGGGAAAATCCCTCCTTCCGTCATCCCCGCCCTCGGAGTTCCGCTCAGGAACTCCCAGGTGAGCCGCTCCCAGCCGTAGTAGCTGATCTGGCTGATCAGCAGGCCCAGCATTCCGAGAATAGAAAACGCCGCTACGCCAGTCAGCCAGCGCAGCGTGCGGTCCCAGCCGAGTTTTCCCATCATCGCCATCTCAAGCCATTCCCAGCCGCCGCAGGTATCCCGTCAGCCACGCTCCGGCAGAGTTCAGCGCCAGAGTGAAAAGAAACAGCAACGAGCCGACAAAGAACAGCACGCGCCAGTGCGGCGAGCCGAAGACTACTTCTGCCAGCTCCGCAGCCACAGTCGCGGACATAGTTCGCACCGGCTCGGCCAGCGCGAGCGATGTAATGGCTGCGTTGCCGCTGGCCATGAGCACGATCATCGTCTCTCCAATGGCTCTGCCGAAACCCAGAATGACGCCCGCAAAAATCCCCGGCAGCGCCGTCGGCAGCACGACGCCCCATGCCGTCTGGGAAGGCGAGGCCCCCAGCGCCAGCGCGGCTTCGCGGAACTTCTGCGGCACCGACGACAACGCGTCTTCCGACACGGTGTAGATGATGGGCAGCACGGCCAGGCCCAGGCCGATCCCCGCGTTGATGGCGTTCAGCCGGAACTCCAGTCCAAAAAAGTCTTGCAGCCAGGTCGCCAGCACGATCAGCGCGAAGAACCCGAGCACCACGGAAGGAAATCCTGCCAGCAGCTCGACCCCGGGTTTGATGAGCTCGCGGAGCTTGCGCGGCGCGTACTCCGAAGTATAGACAGCGGCCAGAATCGCTACTGGGACCGCGAACACCATTGCCACCAGCGTCACTTTCAGCGTTCCAAGCAGCAGCGGCAGCAGGCTATACTTTGGCATCACCGATATTGGCTGCCAGACGTAAGGCAGCGGGGCTTCTGGAGTGCCGTAGGCCTGCGGCAGGAAGACCTTCCGCATCCCGCCGACTTCTTCGAGCGATGCGGGTTCCCAGAAAAGCGGCGCGGCCTCTCGGGCCACGAACACAAAGATCAGGAACACGATGGCGATTGCGCCCCAGGCCGTCACCTGGATGCCGCGTTCGATCAGCGTCTCGCGCAGCCGCCGCGCTGCGACGGACCTTCCTCCCGTGAATGGGATTGCCGTTGCCATCGGTAGTCGGACCAGGGAGCGCCCGGCCGTCCTTGCCCGGGCGCTCTGTTTCCCCGGCGGCTGCCAGTTTGGCTGGGGGCCGCCGATTTACCTCGACGCCACCTTTTTCTCCGCTTTGCCTTTGGGGGCCCCGCCCGTGTACTTCGCCAGCACTTCTGCAGGCAGCGGGTAGTAGCCGACGTTTTCGACCACGGCCTGGCCGTCCTTGCTCATCACCCATTCGGTCAGCTTCTTCAGCTCGCCGGCAGGCTGCCCGGCCAGATACCAGAAGAGGTAACGGCTGATGGGATATTTTCCAGTCACCACGTTTTCCTGCGATGGCTCGATTCCCGGAGAATTCGCGTCTTTTTTCACCCGCAGGTGCTTGATGCCTTTCCCGTAGGCGATGCCGCCGTAGCCGATGCCGCGCGTGTCGCGGGCCACGGCATGGATCACCGCGGCGGTGCCGGGCAGGGTCTGTGCGGTGGGATAGAAGTCGGCGTTCTCGAGGACGTGCTCCTTGAAATAGGCGTAGGTGCCGGAATTGTTTTCCCGGCTGTAAAGGATGATGCGCTCATCGCCGCCTCCGACTTCCTTCCAGTTCTTGACCGCACCTGTGTAGATGGCCTTCAGTTGCGGAATGGAGAGTTCCTGAATGGGGTTTTTCTCGTGCACATAGACGGCCAGCCCGTCCAGTGCCACTGGCAGCTCGACCACATCTTTGCCGCGGGTCGCTTTAGTCTGGGCTTTTTCGGCTTCGCGCATCGGGCGCGAGGATTCTGCAATGTCTGTCGTGCCGTTGATGAGCGCAGCAATCCCGGTGCCGGAGCCTCCGCCGGTTACCTGGATGCTGATTCCGGGGTTCTTCGCCATGTAGTTTTCGGCCCAGCGCTGGCCAAGAATGACCATTGTGTCCGAGCCCTTGATGGTGAGGTTTTTCTGCTGAGCCTGCGCCGGGACCGCAACCAGCAGTGCCAGGGCCGCGTTCGCTGCAAGAAAGAATGTCCTGCAATTCATTGGTTTGGTGATCCTCCGAGGAGAGCGTAAGGCGGGCAGATTACAGGGGTGTTACAGGGAGGAAAATCTTCAGTGAAGCAATTCCCGGCCCGGAGGAATCTAGGAACAGGCTGCCGCTGGCAATACGCAGTGGAATCGCGCGCCTTGCCCCGGCGGGCTTTCTGCCCAAATGCGCCCGCCGTGGGCTTCCACCAGATGGCGGGCGATAGCCAGGCCGAGTCCCGCGCCGCCCTCGCCGGATTCGGCATCGGCTGTTGACCGCGTGCGAGACTTGTCGGCGCGATAGAACCGCTCGAAGATGCGCGGTAGGTCTTCCGCCGCTATGCCCGGACCCGAATCGGTGATGCTTACCCACGCCCAGATGCATGGCAGAGAGCCCGCCCGGAAGGCCCGCGCGGGTTCCACCGCTGGAGGCAAGTCGGCTTCTGCAACGAAGCGCAGTGAGGCTGCCACTCGGCCACCCGGCGGCGTGTAGCGGATCGCGTTGTCGAGAAGGTTCGAGACCACCTGCAACAACCGCCGGCGATCCGCCATCACCACACCCGCCGGAAGGGAGTTCCCGGCGAGCGCTTGACGAGGCTCCTGCGCGACGCCGACCTCGAGGCACAGGTTCTTTGAATTTGCTCGCGCTTCAAAAGCCGCGGCGGCTTCCCTCAAAACTTCTTCCAGCCGGACTGCCGTCTTCTCCGGCGCCTCCTGCCCCGACTGGATGCGTGCCAGGTCCAGCAGGTCGCTGGACAGCCGGCTCATCTGTTCCGCCTGGCCGCGGATGATTTCCAGAAACCTCCGGCGGTTTTCCGGGTCCTGGTCAGCCCCGGCCAGCAATGTCTCCGCGAATCCCAGAATGGAAGCGAGCGGGGTGCGCAATTCGTGCGAAACGTTGGCCACAAAATCCCGGCGCACGCTCTCCAGCCGGCGAATTTCCGTGATGTCGTGCAACACGACCACAGCTCCCCCGGGGGTTCCCTTGTCCGCGCCCGGCAGGACGGGAGCGCACGACACCCGGTAGATGCGGCTCGCGCCACCCGGCGCCGCTTCGGCGTGCCGGGTTTCACCCATCACGCTGCGGCCGGTTGTCAGCGCCTCGCCCGCAGCCTTCACCAGGTCCGGATTGCGGACCAGCTCCAGAAGGGCAACACCTTGATGCGCCGCCCCCTGCCGGCCCACGGCTTTCAGGAATGCCTCGTTGCAGTACAACACGCGTTGCGACGCATCCACCACCGCCACGCCTTCCACCATCGAACGCACAATGGATTCCAGCCGACTGCGCTCCTGCTGTAACTGCCGGAAATTGTCTTCCAATTCCGCGGCGGTGCGGTTCATCGAGCGCGCCAAACCAGCCAGCTCGTCCGCCGGCCCGGCATATGTCAACGGCTCGAAGTTGCCCGACGCCAGCCGTGCGGAAAAATCGGCGAGCTGCTGGACGCGGCGGCTCAGCCCCCGGGCAGCCCAGTATGCCAGGACCAATCCCAGAAGCAGTGCCGCGCCGGATCCCAGCCACAAATTGCGGCGCACCTCAGCAGTTGTGGACTCCACCTGTGCCAGCGGCGCAGCCAGCCGGAGCACGCGCCGTCGGGGGTCGCCTGCAACGACCCTCGCGTAATAAACCATTTCGCGGCGCACCGTTTCCGAGTACCGCGTGCTGCGGCCCTCGCCAAGCCGGCGAGCCTCAGCGATTTCAGGGCGGCCTGCGTGGTTTTCCATGCGCGAAGCGTCTTCCTGCGAATCGGCAATCACTGTGCCGTCCCACGCGATCACGGTCACGCGCGCTCCCGCCGCCGGAGCCACGCGGCGCACCCATGTCGCCGTGCCCCCGGAGTCCTCCGGGGGCATCTCCAGTAGTGCCAGTTGCGTCTGCGAGCGCAATTCGTTGCCGGCGCGCTCCACCGCCGAGCGCAGAATCAACTGTGTGAAATAGATGTCCAGCAGGACGAGGCCCAGCGCCGCCAGCCCCGCAAACCCCAGCGTCAGCTTCCAGATGAGCCTATTCTTCACCGGCAGTGAACCTGTAGCCCACGCCGCGAAGAGTCTGCAAGTAGCGCGGCCGGGCAGGAAGCGGTTCGATCTTTTCCCTCAGCCGCCGGACGTAGACATCCACGCTGCGCGGCGTGACGCTTCGGTCGTCGCCCCAGACGCGGTCCAGCAACTGGTCGCGGGAAAAAACGCGTCCCGGATTTGAAGCCAGAAAATACAGCAGGCGGAATTCCAGCGCGCTCAGCTCCACGCGCTTCCCGTCCACGGTCAGGGAATGCTGCTGGGGGTCCATCCGCAGACCTTGGTGCTCGATGACTGCGGTCGCCGAGCTTGATGGCGCTTCCCGCCGCCGCAGCAGCGCGCGCACACGGGCCACAATCTCGCGGACGCTGAAAGGCTTGGTGACGTAGTCATCCGCCCCAATTTCCAGGCCGGCCACCCGGTCGGCCTCCTCCCCGCGCGCCGTCAGCATCAGCACTGGCAAGGCCGCAAACTCGTCGCTGCGGCGCAATTGCCGGCAGACCTCGAGGCCGTCCAGCCCTGGCAGCATCAGGTCCAGTATGACCAGGTCGGGTTTGTCGCGTCGCACTTGCGCCAGCGCCACGGAACCGTCTGTGGCATAGCTGGTGCGGAATCCTTCCTTCTCCAGATTGAATTTCAGCAGTTCAACAAGGTGCCGGTCGTCTTCCACTACTAGGATTTTCTTGGGCATACAATGGCGCCGCGGCGGCTGCTCCGGGGTGTACGCAAGCATTATCTCTGGAACAGTCTTACTCGGAAATATCAATTCCAGGTTAATTGCAGATGAACGCAGTGTGACAGCACGTCGAGCGGCCGGGCCGCGCATCGTGCCGGGGTCACAGGCTGGCGACCTGCCTTTCCAGTTCGCGGGCGATCTCCTCGGGCTTCGCGGCAGCCGGAAACCTCTGCGGCGGCCCGATGCGCACCGTGACCGCTCCCGGTCTGGCGAATTTCTGCCCCGCAGCCTTCAATTCCCAGAGGCCGTCAATGCGCATGGGGATAATCGGCAAATTCAAATTGGATGCGAGCAGCCCGGCTCCGGCCCGGAACGCATGTAGCTTCCCATCCGGCGTGCGCGCCCCTTCCGGAAACACCAGCACGCTGTATCCGCGGTCGGCACATTCCCCCGCAAACGCAAAGCTCTCGCGGAAACCGCTTTTCTGCGGCAGCGGGAACGTCGCGAAGAGCGCCGTCGCCAGCGCATATCCCGTTTCGAGCAGCGCGCTCCAAACCAGCGTCTCCTCCGGCGGCGGATCGCGCATGGCCATCAGGCGTTCCCCGCCCATGGCGATGGCCAGGCGGTGACGCAGGCGCCCCGGCAGCGCCGCCAGCAGGAACGCCGCGTCCAGATAGGTGACGTGGTTGCTCACCACTAGCGCCGGTCCGTTGAGTCCGCGCAGGTTTTCTCGTCCCATCACGCGCGGGGCGGCTAGCAGCATCGTCGCGGGCCAGATGGCTGCGTAGTAGAACACCATCCGCGCAGCGCGCAATACTGCGCTGAGCGCCCAGCGCGGATACTCAAACTTCTTCCCGCTGAGTTTTTCCTGGCGCAGCAGCTTTTCCAGCTCGCCGCAGGTAGTCGCCGCGGTGAATTGCGATTCATCCAGCGAGACCTGATAGCGGTCTTCCAGGGCGCTGGCCAGCTCCACGCGCTCTATGGAACTGAGATTCAAATCTGACTCCAGCCCGGCCCCGGGATGCAGCTCTCCCACCGGCCGGCCGGTAATCCGCGCGACGATGACCGCCAGCGAATCCGCCGCCATCGCAGGCGCTGCCCCGCCACCACCGGAAACGAAGTGTGCCTGCGCCGCCTTCTGGATCAAATCCAGCCGCGGCTTGTGCGTGCCTGTACGCGGGAAGTCCTGCGTCGGCCACACCATCCATCTGCGCATGTGCTGATGCGCCGCCAGGCGCTGATTGGCTCGCGCCACGGTTGCGCCCGCATCCGAGGATTCATCCCGCAGCAGAAGCACTGCGCAGGGTTCATCCGTTTCCAGGCCGACGACTACGCAGTCGCGGATTTCGCTCTGGCGCCGTAGTTCCGCCTCCAGGTCTTCAGGGTAGACATTCATCCCCTCGCGGGTCACGATGACGTTTTTCTGCCGCCCCTTGAAGAAAAGGTTTCCCTCTTCATCCACCAAACCCCGGTCGCCCGTGTGCAGCCAGCCGTCTTCGCCAACCACGCTGCGCTTCTCCCCGCCCTGCCAGTACTCGCTGGCAATGTTTTCCCCGCGCACCAGGATTTCCCCGTTTTCCGAGATTTTCATTTCCCTCCCCGGCAGTACTTTCCCGATCGAGCCGCGCCCCATCCGGAAGGGGTGGTTCACGCTCACCAGCGACGTCGTTTCCGTCATCCCGTATCCCTGGATGACTGCAAATCCCATCCGGCGCCAGAAATTTTCCAGCTCAGCATCGAGCGTGGCCCCGCCGCTGATGAGCGCCCAGAATTTCCATCCCAGCTCCCGGTGCACGCGCCGGAACTTCCACCACCTGCGCAGGAAATGAACTTTGCCGGCTTCCGCCAAATTGCGCTGAAAGTTTTCAAACCCTGCGCCCGCTTCCGCATCGCGCTCGATTTTCGCGCGCAGCGAATCCAGCAATCGCGGCACCGCCACCAGTACGCTCACTCGCTCGCGCCGGATCGCGCGCATCACCTCCGAAGGGTTGAGCGATTCCTGAAAAAGCACGGTCCCGCCCAGCATCGGCGGCACAAACAGCCCCAGGAATTGCCCGAATACATGGCTCAACGGCAGCAGGTTCAGGAACCGCAGCGGATGTACGAGCCGCTCGTAGCGCAGATACTTGGAGATTTCCAATTCCAGGGGCTCGAGGTTGGCCAGCAGGTTTCCGTGTGTCAGCACCACCCCACGGGGCTCGCCCGTCGTTCCAGAAGTGAAAATAATCTCTGCGGGGTCCATGCGCCCGAGGCCGGGCGCTGCGGCTGCTTTTGGATTTCCCCGCACCGTTTCGCGCAATTCCTCGAGCACCAGTGCCGGCGCAGCTTTCACGGCGGCTTTCAGCTCCCGGGAAACGACAGCCAGCTTCACACTGGCTTCCTGCGCCACGCGCCGCGCGAATTCCGGCGATGCCGTGCGGTCCATGGGCACCGCCACGGCGCCGCGCAGGATGCATCCCCAGAACGCCGCTGCCCATTCGGCGCAGTTTTCACCCCACAACAGGACCCGTTCGCCTCGCCTCACACCGCGGCGTTCCAGTTCCTGCGCGAACTGGGAAGCAGTATCCGCAAGTTCGGCGTAGGTCCAGCGCTCCGTGCGGTAACCCCTGCGGTGCGCGATGGCCACATCGCGCGCGTGGCGCATGGCTGCGGTCTCTAGGAATTCAATCAGGGAGTTGCGGGGCATTGCAGGAAAGAGTTTCGCACAGCGGGAACAATCAAAACACTATCGAGGTGTGTCGCGACGCGCCTGAGGATGAAAAGCTATTTCGCGGCGGCGACGTGGCTGGCCAGGTAGGCGTGCACGAATTCCTCAAACGCTTTTTCCAGCCGCTGCATCACCTGTCCCGGCGCCTGGCAGATTTTGCGGCCTTCGATTTCGCCCACCGCCAGCAGGCTCCGGTTCGTCGAGCTGATGAAGACCTCATCCGCGGCGTACAGGTCATCCGGCGTCATCAGTTTTTCTTCCACTGGCACTCCGGCCCGCGTGGAAATCTCCATGAGGATGCCCCGGGTGACGCCTTCCAGGCACCCGGTCGTGAGCGGCGGGGTGTACACGCCCCAGCCCTTCGCCGCGAAAATATTTGCCGCAGTGCATTCGCTGACGTGGCCGTGCTCATCGAGCAGCACCACTTCGTCGAACCCGCGCTGCTGCGCCTCGTAAAGGTTCCAGACATTGATGAGCCACGCCGTGGTCTTCACCCCGGCCAGCGGCGACGCCGCGTGCCGCCCGTCCGCCCGCATCGCCAGTCTCACGGGCTCGCGGTACGCCGGCAGCCCTGCGGAGTAGAGGATTAGGTCCACCGGAGGAAACTTTTCGTCGCTAACCCAGAACCCTGTCTGGTTATGCACCACATAAATCCGCGCCGTGCCTTCCTTCACGCCGTTGGCACTCAGCACCTGCGCCAGTTGCCCGCGCACAGTGTCCGCCTCAAACGGGAACGGCAGATGCGTCCGCGCCGCGTCCTTTTGCAGCCGCCTCCAGTGCCGCTCGAACGCGAATGGGATGCCGTCAAACACGCGCAGCGTGGTGAACAGGCCCCAGCCGTTCAGCAGGCCGGCCTGTCCCGGCGAAAGCCGCATCTGCTCGACCGGCACTAGCCGGTCGTTGTGCCACACGTGCCGATGAATCATCCGCTCCTCCCAGCCGACTATTCTAGCGTGAGCGGCCCCGGCTGCGCCTGGAACTTTTTTCCCCTCCCGCGCATTTTCCTGTCGCCGCCATCCCCGGCCCCGGGCCTAATCCCTTCTTTCCGTGTCAGATGGAGTCTGGCATTGCGCGTGCTCCTCGCAATGTATCTATAATTGTCTCAGGAGTTCGGACCATGATTTCGACACGCGAGTGCCCCGCCACAGCACGAATCCTGGCTGCCTTTGTAGTGCTTCCGGCAATCGCCCCGCTTCTCAGTTGCGGCGGCACCATCAGTGTCAATCTGACTTCGAATCCTCCTCGCGGCACGGCCAGCGTCAGCATCAGCGATCCCCCAAGCTGCCGGGTGCCGGCAGGAAACTATCAGAATGTGTGGATCACGATTCGCTCCGTGCAGGCACACATCAGCGGCACGGCGGACGATGCTTCTTCAGGATGGCAGGAGCTGGCTCCCAGTCTGGCCAGCGCGCCGATGCAGATTGATTTGCTCGCCTCCGGAGGCGCCTGCACGCTCGCGCAACTCGGCAGCAACGTGAGTCTCCCCACCGGCGACTACCAGCAAATCCGTCTGGTGCTGGTCCCGAACAACCCTCCGGCGGGGATGGCCGTGCCGGCGATGAACAACTGCGGCAACCAGGGCTACAACTGCGCCGTCCTCGCCGACAGCAGCATCCACCAGCTCAATCTTTCCAGCCAGGCCAACACCGGCTTGAAGATTCCACCGGGACAGATTGTCGGGGGTCCCATCCGCGTGGCCGCTAACCAGCATGTGGACATCAACATTGATTTCAACGCCTGCGCTTCGATTGTTGTGCAGGGAAACGGCCAGTATCGCCTGCGTCCCACGCTCACCGCCGGACAGGTGAGCAGCCAGAGTTCGGGCATCAGCGGCCAGGTGGTGGATAACGCCACGATGCAGCCGCTCAATGGCGGCACCGTGCAGGTCTCCCTGGAACAAGCCGACAGCACTGGCACGGACCGCATCATCATGCAGGCTGCCGCGGACGCCACCGGCAATTTCAACTTCTGTCCCGTGCCCTCGGGTATGTACGACGTGGTGGTGACCGGCATGGATGGCGCGGGAGTCTCCTACAGCGCCACGATTGTCCTCAATGTCGCCAACGGCGCTTCCCTCGGCAAAATTCCAATCATCGCGCAGACCGGCGCCAGCACCGGCCCGGGGACCATCATGGGCCAGGTGACCGCGCAGAGCGGCACCGCGCCGATGGTGATGGGCGCGAATGTGGACGTGGCCTTCGCCGCCCTGCAAAGCATTTCTCTCTCCGGAGGAGGGATGCGCAACGTGACCATTCCGCTCCAGGGGATGTCTACTCCGACGGCTGCGACCTCCTCCGGCGCGATGTGCCCGATGAATACCAACTGCGCCAGCTACACCCTGATTGTCCCCGCAGCCAATCCCAGCATCGGCACATTTTCGATGTCCGGGACCACCTACTCGATGCCCGCCTCCGGCGACGTCCCTTACGCCGTCGAGGCCCGCGCCACCATCCCGTTGAGCGGCGGCACGGCCACCTGTATGCCCTCCACGAAAACGCAGGACAAAGACTCTATGGACCAGCCTCTGAAAGTCACCGCCGGCGCCACCACCACCGCGAAGTCCATCGACTTCACCGGCTGCATGTAGTCGGCTGACCCGTTGGACTCACAATCTCCCCAGCACCCGCGTGAACATGGCGGGTCAATCCGCATTCGGAGTTTCTCGCCGATTCGCGTAAAATCCTGGTTCGCCCAGGGAGGAATCTGCATGCCAGGATTGGATCGCTCGCAGAGGCCCATCAGGAAAACCGCGCTCATGGCCGTGCTGATCGCAGGCTGTGTTCCAGCCGCAGCCCAGGTAGCGTCCGCGCCGAAGTTGAATGTGGAAAATCTCAAGCGCCATATCGGGCGCCTGGCGTCGGACGAATTCGAGGGCCGCCTGCCGGGCACGCGCGGCGAGCAGCTCACCGTGTGGTATCTCGAAGACCAGTTTCGCGCCGCGGGGCTCGAACCCGGCAACCCCGACGGCAGCTACATTCAGAATGTCCCGCTCGTGGGCATCAAGGCGGACCCGGCCACGCGCCTCACATTCACCGGCAATGGCCAGACTCTGGAAGGCAAGTTCGGCCCCGACTTCGTGGTGTGGACCAAGCGCGTGCAGCCGGAAGTTTCCGCCGATGCGGAAATAATTTTCGCCGGCTACGGCGTCCAGGCTCCCGAATTCCAGTGGGACGACTTCAAAGGCGTGGACGTCCGCGGCAAATTCATCGTCGTGCTGGTCAGCGACCCGCCGCTGGCGGATGAAAAACTTTTCGGCGGCAAGGCCATGACCTACTACGGCCGCTGGACCTACAAATTCGAAAAAGCCGCGGAGCTGGGCGCCGCCGGCTGCCTCATCATCCACGAGACCGGCCCGGCCGGATATCCCTGGGTGGTGGTGCAGGGCAACACGGGAGAAAAATTTGACCTGCTCACTCCCGACCGCAACGCGGGCCGCGCCGCCGTCGAAGGCTGGATCACCAACGACTCCGCTCGCGCGCTGTTTCGCGCTGCGGGCCTGGACTTCGACGCGCAAATGAAGTCCGCCGCCAGCCGCGAGTTCCGCCCTGTGCCACTCGGATTCCGCGCCGCCACGACCATCCGGAACACCTTGCATACCGTGGATTCACGCAATGTCATCGCCCGGCTGCCGGGAAGCGACCCGCGGCTGAAGAAGGAATACGTCATTTTCACTGCCCACTGGGACCATTTCGGCATCGGCCGCGAAATCAACGGCGACAAAATCTATAACGGCGCCAAGGACAACGCTTCCGGCAGCGGCGCGCTTCTGGAAATTGCCCGCGCACTCAGCGCGTCGCGTCCGCGCCCCCGCCGAAGCATCCTCTTCCTGGCCGTCACCGCCGAAGAGCAGGGCCTGCTCGGCGCCCGCTACTACGCGGAGCATCCGCTGTATCCGCTGGCGCGCACCGCCGCGGTCATCAACATGGACGCCCTCAATACTGTGGCCCCCAACAAAGACCTGGTCAGTATCGGCAAGGGCAGCTCGAGCATAGACGCCGTGGTCGAAGCCGTGGCGCGGCTCCAGGGCCGCATCGTTACTCCCGATGCCGAGCCGGAAAAGGGCTATTTCTATCGCTCCGACCATTTTGAGTTTGCCAAGCAGGGCGTTCCAGCGTTCTACGGCCACGGCGGCGTGGTGTTCCCCGGCAAGTCTGCCGAAGAAGGCCGCAAGTTGCGCGAGAAATACACCGTCGAGGATTACCACAAGCCTTCCGACGAGGTAAAAGCTGATTGGGATTGGAGCGGCCTGATGCAGGACTGCGAGACCCATCTCCAAGTCGGCCTGCGCATCGCCAACGCCGAAAAGATGCCCGAATGGGTGCCGGGCAACGAGTTCCGCGCCAAACGCGAAGCTTCTCTCCGCCAGGGCCGTGCAACCCCCTGACCTCCGGTTGCAGCATTGAGCACTGCCAAAATGACGATGCGTTGACCCTCTGCCTTTCCCCTTCTACCTTGGAAGGGGAGATGGGGGGCGTCGTGCGTTCATTCAAACGCGCATCCTGCGCTGGAGTTCTAGCCTGTTCGCTTGCGTTGGCGCCGCTCCACGGGGCCGCGCGTCCGCTGGGTGTGGTGCTGTGGGCTCAGCGCGCCCATGTAGGCTCCGCTGCCGTCAACCCTGGCACGACGGTGTTTCCGGGTGACCGCCTGTGGACCGATGCGGACGGGACCCTGCGGCTTCGCGCGGGCCTGTCGCAGATTTACCTGCTGCCCAGCAGTGCCGCCAACTTGGGAAGCGACCCCGAGAAGCTGACGTGTGCCGTGACCCGCGGCACGGTTGAATTCTTCTCTTCAGATTCGGAGCAAATTGCCGTGCTGGCTGCGGGGATTGCGGTCCGGCCGCGAAAGTCCGGGCCCGCGCACGGCCGCATCATGCTGGTCAGCGCAGACGAGCTGCGCGTGACCAGCTACAAAGGCGTACTCGAGGTGGTTACGGAATCCGGGGTGTTCCCTGTGCCCGAAGGCTCGACGTACCGGATTCAGTTGCGGGATTCCGGCAGCGGGCCGGAGGGAGCGGGCGCCGAGGCCGCGCGGCGCGCCCAGTTCGTCGAGTGGGTAGCCGGCGGGACGATTGCCGCCGCCATTATTGCAGTCGTCATCTGGCGAAACACCATCAGCCCGACGTCGCCCTGAGCCCGGCCCCATCCCCTGAAAACTGGAAGCCCCCGCCCGGCGGCCCGGGACGGGGGCTTCTCACTTCTGGGATGGAATCGGATTTACGATGCAGAGGTGACGTTCTCCGCCTGGAACCCCTTCGGGCCCTGGCGCACCTCGAACTCCACCTGCTGACCTTCGTTCAGCGTCTTGTAGCCGTCCATCTGGATGGCCGAGAAGTGAACGAAGACATCCTCGCCCGACTGGCGCTGGATGAACCCGTACCCCTTCGAAGCGTTAAACCACTTGACCACACCCTGTTCTCTGCTCAACTTTGTTACTCCTCTTTCTGAGATCGCAAATTGTTGGAGGGTATGCCAGTCGGGAACCCAGACCACCCGGATGGGTTGCTTGGTCCTGCAGGATAACGCGCCCCACAATTGCGCCCCAATTCTGTCTCAACGCCGGGGGCTTGTCCAGCGATTTTCTTCCCCTGCGTCACTTAAAGCTGCTGAGCACGGTGTTCTCATCCGTGTGCACGTCGAAGACGGTATAGAGCTTGGTGATTTGGAGCAGGTCGTGAACTTTTTTCGTCAGGTTGAGCAGCTTTAGCTCCCCGCCCTGCCCCTTCACGGCGCTGAACCCGCTCACCAGCTCGCCGATGCCCGAGCTGTCAATGTAGTTCACGTCCCCGAGGTTGAGGACAATCTTGGTGTGGCCTTTGTCAATCAGGTCGCGGACCATCTCGCGCAGCATGCTGCTGCCCTCTCCCAGCGTGATCCGCCCGCTGACGTCCACCACGGTGATGCCGCCGCTTTCCCTTGCCGTTGCCTTGAAGCTCAAGGAATCGCTCCTCTCCTGCCCCAAACCGTATCCCGCATCTTCTCGGGACACTCTGGCACTGCAAACTACTTTGCGCGGCCCGCGGGCACGGGCAGGCGCTTGGCCATCACCAGTTCAGCCCCGCCCTGCACACCCGGGCGGACCTCGAACTCGTCCATGAAGGCACGAATCAGGAAGATCCCCCGGCCCGAGGTCTTTAGAATATTTTCCTCAGCCAGCGGGTCCGGGAGGTCTTCCAGACGGAATCCCGCGCCCTGGTCGAGGATGCGGATGGTCATCTTGTTGCCGTCCAGTTCCAGGCTCAGGAAAATCAACTTGTCCCGGTCGCCGCGGTTGCCATAGGTGACCGCGTTAATCATTCCCTCGCGGACAGACATACCGATACGGTCGCGGGCATCTTCATCAAAGCCCGCCGTCACGGCGACTCGCAAACTGATGTCTTCGGCCAGGTCCACGCTGTCCAGCACAGACTCCAGCGTGACCTCGATCCGGTTGGTCGGCGATCCCATCCAGCGGTCCGGCAACACACCCTCAAGGCACAGTATGGGTAACATACGGGCATCGGGCAAGTCAATGCGCCGGAAGCGGGACCCACTGCGGGCCTGGTCATTCTCGTGCGAAGAGCGGGGAAGCGACCGTGTGACTGGCGCGCTACTTTCTGCGCACCTGTTCATAATGCTGGATGTATTTGTCCGGAGATTTCTGGGCCACGGCCTTGCCAATCACCTCAAGCGGCAGATCCTCGAGCTTCTTAAAGCGCACGCAGCATTTCCCGCAGTCCAGTTTTTTCCCGGTGGCCCTGTAGGCGGCGTGAAACCAGTTTTCAGATTCCTTTTCCGCGTAGATGCTCATCAGATATACGGACATATAGTTTTTTTGTGAAGCCAGGGCTGCATATGCAAGTGGCTGGCCGTTGTAGGTTTTGGGGTAGCGCGAAAGCGGGATTTCGTAGGAAATCATCCCCCAGTTCATCGTCTCTTCGTAGCCTTTCGGCAGGTGCTTGAGGATCACCTTGCGCACTTCGCTCATCGCCCTCCGGCGATCCTCGGGCAGGCTTTTCAAATATTCCGCTACCGTCGCCGCTTCGCTTCGCATGCGATTGTCCTCCGCAGATTTATTCCCTTAGCAATCCGGAAGCAGAATATACACCCGACCAGGAGATCCCGATACGCGGTCCAAGGGGCAAATCTCAGGCCCAGTAATTGCGGTCCAGGGAGCGGTATTGCACGGCCTCGCTGACGTGCTTGGGGAGCAGGTCCGCCGCGCCGTCCAGGTCGGCGATGGTGCGCGCGACTTTCAAGATGCGGTCGTGGGCGCGCGCGGAGAGGCCCAGGCGGGCCACAGCTGCTTCCAGATGTTTTTCACCTTCCGCGTCAATGGCGCAGTGCTTGCGGATCAGCTTCGACGGCATCTGCGCATTGCAGTAAATCTGTTTTTCGCCGGCAAAGCGTTCGAGCTGGCGCTTCCGTGCATCCATCACGCGGCGGCGCACCTCCTCGGAAGGTTCGGCGGCGTGCTCGCCGCGCAATTCGCGGTATTTCACCGCGGGCACTTCGATGTGGATGTCGATGCGGTCCAGCAGCGGCCCGGAAATTTTGGATACGTATCGCTGGATCTGCGGCGGCGTGCAATGGCATTCGCGTGTGGTGTCTCCGAAAAAACCGCAGGGGCACGGGTTCATCGCCGCGGCCAGCATGAACCGCGCGGGGAAGCTGATCGAGATGGCGGCGCGCGCGATGGTCACCCCGCCGTCCTCCAGCGGCTGGCGCATCACCTCCAGCACGTTGCGCTCGAACTCCGGCAGCTCGTCCAGGAACAGGACGCCGTTGTGGCCCAGCGAGACTTCGCCCGGACGCGGCACAGCACCGCCGCCGATCAGCCCGGCGTCGCTGATGGTGTGGTGCGGCGAGCGGAAGGGCCGCGTCCCCACCAGGCCGCGCGAATCCTCCAGCAGCCCGGCCACGCTGTGGATGCGCGTGGTTTCAATGGCCTCTTCCAGGGTCATCGGCGGAAGGATGGTGGGGATGCGCTTGGCGAGCATCGTCTTTCCCGCGCCGGGCGGCCCGATGAAGATGATGTTGTGTCCCCCGGCGCAGGCTACTTCCAGGGCGCGCTTGGCGGCCATTTGCCCGCGGACGTCGCGCAGATCCACAGGGTACTGCGCCGCCTCGGCCAGCAACTGCGAGGCGTCCACCCGCACGGCCTGTGCCGATTCCGGGGCATTGATCAGGTCTGCGGCGTGCGGCAGCGACTTTGCGGCATACACTTCCACGCCCTCCACCACCGCCGCTTCGCGCGCGTTGGCCTCCGGCACCACCAGCTTCCGGATGCCGTGTTCCCGCGCCGCCAGCGCCGCGCTCAGCGCGCCGCGCACCGAGCGCACGCTGCCGTCCAGCGAAAGCTCGCCGAGAAATATGGTCCCGTTCAGCGGCTTGCCGAAAAATGTCCCCAGGCAGCCCAGGATTCCCAGGGCCATGGGCAGGTCGAATGCCGAGCCTTCCTTCTTGATATCCGCGGGCGCCAGGTTGACGGTCACCGTATGCGGTGAGGGAAAATCGAAGCCGCAGTTTTTCAGCGCAGACTTGATGCGCTCGCGGCTTTCTTTTACGGCAATGTCCGGAAGGCCCACCACGTTGAACGTGCTCTGCTGCGCATACGTGGTGCCCACGTCCACTTCGACTTCGACGATGTAGGCGTCGATGCCGTAGACCGCCGCACTCTGAATTTTGCTGAGCATCGCTGAACGTGGCCCCGGGGGCGCGGCAAGAATAGCTCAGGAGTTGCTAATTTGACAATACAGCCATGCGCATTCGTATGGGTTCTGGCGCACTCTGCGGATGGCTTTCTGGCCGCTTCAGTCGCGGGAGGGCGCCGCTTCCCCGGGATCCCCGGTTACATCAGGGTCTTCCAGAGCGCGCCGGCCGCGGCCGCGGCCAGCAGGACGCGCATCATTCTCACCTTCCCCCAGGCCAGGGCCAGCAGGCAGGCCGCTGCCAGAACGGCGGCAAACCAATCCACGCCTTCGGGAAGCAGGACGACGTTTTGCGCGAAATAGACGGACAGGTTGAGCACGACGCCCACGACCGCGGAAGTCACTGCGGTCATCGCCGCGCCGATCGCCGTGTGCTGGCGCAGTTTTTCCACGAACGGCGCCCCCAGAAAAATCCACAGGAACGAGGGCACAAACGTCACCCAGGTGGTCACCAGCGCAGCCAGAAGACCAGCCAGCAGCGGAGGCAAGCCTCCGGGATGGTTCCATCCGGCCAGGAAGCCAACGAACTGCGTCACCATAATCAGCGGCCCGGGCGTGCTCTCCGCCAGGCCGAGTCCATCCAGCATCTGGCTTGGCCCCAGCCAGTGATACTCCTCGACCGCCCGCTGCGCGATATAGGCAAGCACGGCATATGCGCCGCCAAACGTCACCATCGCCGCCTGGCTGAAAAATATGCCCGTATGCCACAGCGTGTCCCCCGGCCCGCGCCAGACGTATATCGCGGCCAGCGGCGCGGCCCACAGCAGGCAGCAAACCGCGAGAACCCGAGCCGCGTATCCCCACCTGCTGCCTGACGCCGCCGTAATTCCTTCGGCCCCCGCAATTTCTTCCTTGACCCCATCTGGGGTCACGGGAAGCCGGAACAACGATGGCACGAACCGCACCCCGGAAAACCCGGCGAGCAACGCTCCCAGCACGATGAAAGGAAAAGGCACCTCGAAGAAAAAAATGCCCACGAACGCGGCGCCTGCAAGGACCCAGTGCACGCTGCGCCTCAACGCCCGCCGGCCCAGGCGCAGCACAGCTTCCGCGACAATAGCAACCACCGCCGGCTTGATCCCGTAAAACAGCGCCGCCACCCAGGCCGCCGAGCCCTGCGCAGCATAGAGCCAGCTCAGCAGCAGCAGCAGAAATACGGAAGGCAGGACGAATAACACGCCGGCTACAATCCCGCCCCGCGTGCCGTGCAGCAGCCACCCGATGTAGATGGCCAGTTGCTGCGCCTCCGGGCCGGGCAGCAGCATGCAGTAGTTCAGCGCATGGAGGAAGCGGTCTTCGGAAATCCAGCGGCGCTCGTCCACCAGGTCCCGGTGCATCATCGCGATCTGGCCGGCGGGCCCGCCGAAATTCACGAACCCCAGCCGCAGCCAATAGCGGAAAGCTTCCCGGAAATCGGGAACGGGGGCCGGCATTCAGAACTGCTTCTCGGAATCCAGCAGGATGGTCACCGGGCCGTCGTTGACCAGCTCGACCGCCATCATCGCCTGGAACACCCCGGTTTCCACAACGACTCCAAATCCGCGCAGGCAGCGGACAAATTCTTCATACAGGAGGTTGGCCTTCTCCGGGTCCCCGGCGGCGTCGAAGCTGGGCCGGCGGCCCTTGCGGACGTCCCCGTACAGCGTAAACTGCGAAACTACCAGCGCCGCGCCGCCGCTTTCCAGCAGCGATCGGTTCATTTTGCCCGCATCGTCCTCGAAGATGCGCAGGTGGGCAACCTTTTCCGCGAGAAACGCGGCGGCAGCTTCGTCGTCGGTCTTTCCGACGCCCAGCAGCACGACCAGCCCGGCGCCGATTCTGCCGCTGACGACCCCGTCCACGGTTACACTGGCCTTCGAGACGCGCTGGACCACGGCTCGCACGCCGGCATCTTACCAGCCCGCGCCGCCCACGGCACAGTTTTGCATCCGCTTCCTTGGCGATGCCTCTTCTCTCCGCCGCGTTTCTGTGTTATCAAAGAGGGGTTCCGAGGAGATTCTGCGCGCTTGAAACTCGCCCTGATTGGCACCCACGGAGTCGGCAAAACCACACTCGCCTACGAAATTTGTTCCTTGCTGAAGAAAGCGGACCACAACGTCGAGCTGGTGACCGAAGTGGCGCGGCGGTCGCCCTTCCCCGTGAACGAAGCAACCACGCTCGACGGCCAGCTCTGGATCCTGCACGCGCAGATTGCCGCGGAGCTGGAAGGCGCGTCCCGCGCGCCGCACGTCATCTGCGACCGCAGCGTGCTGGACAACTACTGCTACCTGGTGAACAAGTTCGGCCGCCAGCCGGGGCTGGAGGGTTGGATCGAGCAGTGGATGAACTCCTACTCCCTGCTGGTCGGCGTCCCCCCGCTGGCTGACGGCATCCCGCCGGACGGCTTCCGCAGCGAGAGCCTGGAATTTCAGCAGCGCGTGCACGACTTGCTGGTGGAGATGCTCGACGCGCATCCCTTTCGCGCCTTGGAGCCCCGCGTAGTCTGGCTGGAACGCCGCGAGCGGCGAGTGTGGGGTGAACGCATCTTCGCCGCCACCGTCCCGCACCTGCATCACGCCGATTTACCCCGCGCAGCCGCCGCACGATGAAGGGTTCGCTCCCCCTACCCCCGGTTTTTTGACTTCCCTCCCTTTGTTCCTGCCATGATGAAGTTCGGTGAAGGAGAGACGATGACCCGCGATCAATATGGAGTTGCTTATTCGATTCGACGATTGAGCGGAGTAATCTTGTAGTTCCGGAATCCAGCCGGCTTCGGACTCCCCTGCCGGCTGGGAGTCGGCGGTACGAATCTCGATTATCTGCTTCTGGGCCGCGGCTGGCACTGCGGGCAGAAGTGGCTGCTGCGCCCTGCCACGATGACGCGGCGGATTTTTGACCGGCAGCGGTAACACGCCTTGCCCTCGCGCTGATACACGCGGTGGCGCAACTGGTACCACCCCGGCTGGCCGTCGGCATTGCGGAAGTCGGAGATGGAAGACCCGCCGGCGCGAAGGGATGCCTGAAGCACGTGCCGCACTTCGCGCCACAACCGGCAGACCTGCTGCGGTTTCAGCGAGCTCGCGTGGCGCCGGGGGTGAACCCGCGCTCGCCAAAGACTCTCGTCTGCATAAATGTTTCCCAGCCCCGCGAACACGTGCTGGTCGAGCAGGAGCGCCTTGATCATCGCCCGCCGGCCCGCGAGTCGCGCGGCAAACTCGGATTCGTTCACCGCCAGCGGCTCGGCGCCCAGGCGGGCGCCGAATTCAGCAAGCCTCGTGGCCGGGAGCCAGGCCATGCGCCCGAAGCGCCGCGGGTCGGTGTAGCGAAGTTCGCGGCCGTCATCGAGCGCGAGCTGCACATGGGTATGCGGCAGAAGGGGTTCAGCCGCCGCTCGCGGTGAGAGGTTTCCCGTCATTCCCAGGTGCACGAGCAGGGCGGAGTCCGAGCTTCCGTCCTCGCCAACGGCAGCGCCATTGCCCAGGCCCAATACGATGAATTTCCCGCGGCGCGAAATGGTCTCGATGCGCAGGCCGGGGAGTTCCCGCTCCAGCGCCGCGGGGTCGTCTATGAAATCTGTCTTACCCAGGCGGACGGAAACGATTCTCCGCCCGGCCAGGGAGTCGCGCAGCCCGCGAACGACGGTCTCTACCTCGGGAAGCTCAGGCACACCCCAATTATATGCGGCCCGCGCGTTTCGGGTGGAATCAACGGCGCAGGCGGCTCAGTTCGGGCCAGCCACGGAAATCTGCGCCCGGATCTCTCCGCCGGGGAAATCGCCCGGTCCTGTGTTGGTGGGCGCCACGCCGTCGTTGGTGTGCACGTTGACGTACGCATTGCCATTGCGCAGAGCGGTGGCCAGCGCCGTCAGGTCTGCCGAGCCGGCCAGCGGCCCGATCAGATTCGACGCGGTGATCACGCCTTTGCCGATGATGCCGTCACTGCGGCCACCGGCGGACGGGAATGGGCCGGCCAGGAAGACCACGATGGGGCCGTTCACCCCGGCCGGCGCAATGTGAATGTGCGAGGCCACGACGTTCTCGATGTTGGCGACAATCAGCGTATAGGCAAGCTCTGCGCCATCCTTGCTGAGGTGAAAGATGGCCTGGCCTTGCGCATGGGTTGCGCGGGCCGGCACTTCTTCGTCGCCCACGCAATGGGCCACAAAGTTTTTCGAGTCCGGCGCGTCGCTGACCAGGGGAAGGGTGACGGCAAGCGAGAACACCAGCGCGGCGACCACAACCGCCGAACGCCGTCCTCCATGATACGGGCTGAGCATAGGAACACACCTCCGTTAGATTTGCCGTCTTTTTTGGTTCCGGGGTGTGAGGAACCGGCCGTTGGAGCCGGGCACACTTCTACTCCGGAGCCGTAGAGAAGTCAAGCCGCCGTCGCTAGAGAAGCGCGCGCCGTCCGTGATAGATTCTTGCGCGGCGGAGCGGTGCGACAGCGTGTGTGAGGTCCCGCCGGATCGCTTCCCATCGAACCGGGTGCGAGCGCGCATCACCCACTGAGGGAATATGGAATTGGTGCTGATTGCAACCGTGGCGCTCCTCGCCTTTGCCAATGGCGCCAACGACAATTTCAAGGGTGTGGCCACGCTGTGGGGTTCGGGCCGCGCCAGTTACTCCCGCGCGCTCACCTGGGCCACGGTGTGCACGCTGCTTGGTTCGCTGGCGTCACTCTGGCTGGCCGGCGGTCTGGTGGCGAGGTTTAATGGCTCCAGTCTGATTCCCGCATCGAGCTATTCGCAGACGCAGTTTCTGGCCGCCGTAGCTCTGGGCGCTGCGGCCACCGTGCTCCTGGCTTCCATAATGGGCCTGCCTGTTTCAACCACACACGCGCTCACCGGGGCGCTGGTGGGCGGAGGCGTCGTGGCCGCGGGAGCGGCAAACGTGCGCTACGCAACCCTGGCGATGAGCGTAGCTGCCCCATTGCTATTTTCTCCGCTGGTTTCGTTCCTTCTGACCATCGGCCTCTCCCCGCTTGCTTCGCGATGGGCCCGCAGCAGAGGTGCCGGGGATTGTTTGTGCCTCGACGAATCTGCCAGCTTGGGATTTCCATCCACGAGTGGCGCTGCCGGCGTGGCGATTGCCCTGCCCAACCTGCGGGTCGCCCCAGTTGAAGAATGCCGCACCGGAGCGGAATTCGTTCGCATCACCGCTTCCGGCAGCATGCACTGGCTTTCCGCCGCGGCGATCAGCATCGCCCGCGGTGTGAACGACACTCCAAAAATTGTGGCCCTGCTCCTGGTTGCGACGGCCGTCAGCGCCGGGTTGAACTACGCGCTGGTTGCCGCGGCCATGGCCGCCGGCGGCGTGCTGGGCGCGGCGCGCGTCGCGCGGACGATGAGCAAGCGAATCACTCCGATGGAAGACCGCGAAGCCGTGACCGCCAATCTGGTCGCCGCCTCGCTGGTCATCCTGGCTTCCGGCTTCGCCATGCCCGTCTCGACAACGCACGTCACCTCGGGGAGCATTTTCGGGATTGGACTGTTGCGCCGGGGTGAGGCTAACTGGAGCTGCGTGCGGGAAATCCTGCTCGCCTGGATGGTTACGCTACCTCTGGCCGGTGTCCTGGCGATGCTGTTTTACGCACTGTTGATGAAGTGAGTTTGAATCCCACAGGGAGGAAGATAGATGTCCCGACGATCTGAGGTGCTCGACAGGGAAGCGGCGGTCCGCGAACGCTATGAGCGGGCGGCTCGGCAGCGCGAGCCGCAGCTCTGCTGCCCGGTGAGCTACGACCCCAGGTATTTGAAAGTCATCCCCCAGGAAATCCTCGAGAAGGACTACGGCTGCGGCGACCCGTCGCGGTATGTGCGGGAAGGCGATGTGGTGCTGGACCTCGGCAGCGGCGCGGGAAAGATTTGTTACATCGCCGCGCAAATTGCCGGGCCGCGCGGGCGCGTCATCGGTGTGGACTTCAACCCGGAGATGCTGGCCCTGGCGCGCAAATACCAGCCGGAAGTTGTCGGCCGCCTGGGTTACGACAATGTAGAGTTCCACCGCGCGCGGATCCAGGATTTGGCGCTTCCGCTCGACGAGGTGGACGCGTACCTGAAAGCGAACCCCGTGCGCTCCGCCGACGCGCTGGCACGCTTTGAGGAATTCGAGTCCCGCCTCCGCAATGCCGCGCCGCTCATCGCGGGCGAGTCCGTGGACGTGATGATCTCCAACTGCGTGCTAAACCTGGTTCGCGAGGCGGACCGCGAGCAACTGTTTCGCGAGATGTTCCGCGTGCTGCGGAGGGGCGGACGCGTGGCCATCAGCGACATCGTTTCTGACGAGCCGGTCCCGGAGAAAATGAAGCACGATGCCGCGCTGTGGAGCGGGTGCATCGCCGGCGCGTTTCACGAAGCCGCATTCCTGGCCGCATTCGAGCGCGCCGGGTTCCACGCCATCACACTGGACAAATATGAGGCAAAGCCCTGGAAGACGATCCGCGGCATCGAATTCCGCAGCGTCACCGTGACCGCGCGCAAGGGCAAACAGGGACCCTGCCTCGAGCGAAACCAGGCTGTGCTCTACAAAGGTCCCTGGCGCAAGGTGGAAGACGACGACGGGCACACGCTGCTCCGTGGCCAGCGCATGGCCGTGTGCGACAAAACCTACCGCATCCTGACCGGCGAGCCTTACGGCGTCGAAGTCGCCGCGATTCCTCCGCGCAAGGAGGTCCCGTTGAAGAAAGCGAAGCCTTTTGCCTGCGGCCAGAGCGGTCTGCGCGCGCCCGCGGAGAGCAAGGGCCGGCGGTACCGCAAAACCATCAACGCCGCGGCCGCCTGCGCGCCAGGCTCGGGATGCTGCTGAGGAGATTCCGATGGAGACTTACTATCACCCTCACGACCTGTCCAGATTCGCGGAGATGGGCCAGGGCAACAAGGAGTTGTGGGAAAAGTTCCTTCAATACTACAACGCCGTGTTCGCCGCAGGCGCGCTGACGGAGCGCGAGAAGGCCCTGGTTGCGCTGGGCGTGGCCCACGCCGTGCAATGCCCCTATTGCATTGACGCCTACACGCAGTCCTGTCTGGAAAAGGGCTCGAACGTGGAAGAGATGACCGAGGCCGTGCACGTGGCCTGCGCCATTCGCGGCGGTGCGTCGCTCGTGCACGGCGTGCAAATGCGCAACGTGGCGCAGAAACTCTCCATGTAAATGACCACCAGCCTGCAATCCCGCGCTAACCCGCTGGCCTCGCCGGCCGAGCAGCTCCGTGTGCTCGCTACCAACGGACACTTCCCCGCCTTTGAGGCAAAAATGGCCGCGGCAGGATTGGATCCCCTTCACGCCACGGGCATCACTGTGTTTCAGATCAACGTCGGCAAGCTCTGCAACCAGACCTGCGCCCACTGCCACGTGGACGCCGGGCCTGACCGTCGCGAAGTGATGACCCAGGAAACCGCAGAGGCCTGCATCCGCGCCCTGGCTCAGACGGACATCCCCACTGTGGACATCACCGGCGGCGCCCCGGAGCTGGCTCCCTGCTTCCGCTGGCTCGTGGAGCAATCGCGTGCCCTGGGGCGGCACGTCATCGACCGCTGCAACCTCACCATTCTCCTTGTGCCTTCGCAGGCGGACCTGGGCGAATTCCTGGCGTGTCACCAGGTGGAAATCATCGCCTCATTGCCTTACTTCCGCGCCGCACAGACCGATGCGCAGCGCGGCCTGGGCGTCTTTGATAAGTCCATCGCCGCCCTGCGCAAACTGAATGCCCTGGGCTACGGGCGTGAAGGCAGCGAGCTGTTGCTCAACCTGGTGTACAACCCGGTGGGCGCGTTTCTCCCTCCCCGGCAGGAAGCCATCGAGGCCCAGTTCAAGCGCGAGCTCCAGCGTCTTTACGGGATTGTGTTCAACCGCCTCTACACCATCACCAATATGCCCATCAGCCGCTTCCTGGAATTTCTGCTGGCCACGGAAAACTATGAGGCGTACATGGATCGGCTGGCCAGCGCCTTCAATCCGGAGGCGGCCGCTGGCGTGATGTGCCGCTACACGCTTTCGGTGGGCTGGGAGGGGACGCTCTACGACTGCGACTTCAACCAGATGCTCGAGCTGCCCATCGGCTTCGGCGCCCCGCACCATATCCGCGACTTCGATGCCGCTGCGTTACACTCGCGGCGAATCGTGACCGCCAACCATTGTTACGGCTGCACCGCAGGCGCCGGCTCCTCCTGCGGCGGCACCATATCCTGACCGGAACGCAGGCGCAGCGATTCGGTTTCGTGTATGATGCCCCGCGCTTCGATGTCTGGTTAAGCCCAAAAACCACTGAGGAGAGTCCCATGCTGCTCCGAATTTTGCTCGCCATCCTTCTGTTGCCGGTCGCTGCCCTGGCCCAGGTTAAAGCCATCCGCGCGGGGAGTCTGATTGATCCCGCCACGGGAAAAGTTGCGAAGAACCAGGTCATCCTGGTCAAAGAGGGGAAAATCGCGGAAGTGGGCGGCAGCGTGGAAATTCCGCGCGACGCCGAAGTGGTTGACCTCTCCAATGCCTGGGTAATGCCCGGGCTGATGGACGCGCACGTCCACCTCACTTTTTCTGTGCCCGGCGGAGCGTCCCTGGTCTCCGTGTACCTCAGCGAAAGCAGCGGGCTGCGCGCCCTGCGCGGGGCATACAACGCGCGCGTCGTGCTCGAAGCTGGCTTCACCGTCGTGAAAGACATCGGCAACGACGCCAACTATGCGGCTGTGGACGTGCGCCGCGGCATCCAGCGCGGCTGGGCCGTCGGACCCACGTTCCTCAATACTGGAAAAATCATCGCGGCATTCGGCGGGCAGTCCCAGGGTGTCCCTTCGGAACAAGGGCTCTTCTGGCAGCACGAATACATTGACGCTGACACTCCCGACGAAATCCGCAAGGCCGTCCGCCAGAACATCTACTACGGCGCAAATGCCATCAAGCTGGTGGCCGACAACAACCGGTATTTCTACAGCCTCGAAGAAATCAAGGCCGCGGTGGACGAATCCCATCGCGCCGGGGTCACCTGCGCCGTCCACGTGCTGGGCGGCGAAGCAGCCCGCAACGTCATCCTCGGCGGCGCGGACGCCATCGAGCACGGCTGGGACCTGAGCGACGACCTGCTAAAGCTGATGAAAGAGAAGGGGACATTCCTGGTGGGCACCGACTTCCCGGAAGAGCATCTGAAACTCATGGGCTTCAATCCCGTGGCTGGGCCCCTCGGGAAGACGCTGGCAGAGCGCATCATCGACCGCCTGCGCCGCGCACACCAGATGGGCGTGAAGATGGCTTTCGGCACCGACGTGGTGCTGGAAATGCCCAAGCATTCGCGCGCCGACCTGATGCTGGACTACCTGGCGGTGTGGCGCACCGCGGGCATTCCCAACGCCGACATCCTCAAGGCCATGACCACTAACGCCGCGGAGTTGTTCCAGATGCAGAAGGAGCGCGGCGCCATTGCTGCGGGACTCTACGCGGATATCATCGCCACTCCCGCCAGCCCGCTCGACGACATCGAGGCCCTGCGCAAAGTGCACTTCGTGATGAAAGCCGGCAAAGTCTACAAGCACACAAAGTAGCCGCGGCGGCCACGGAAACCTTGCCAGCAGCGGGTCCTGGCATGGCGCCTTCTCCGGCTACGGCTGCGGCAATTGCCTCTTGCAATGCCGGACATATACGACTCCAATCCCGCGCTTTGTGATTCGACAAAAAATCCGGAAGATCCCTCCGGGCGTGGGGCGCCAGCCTGCGTACCCCCCGGTCATCGCTTGCCCCATTTCCGGATTATCCTGGAGGAGCAGGAGCCGATTCCGGACTGCGGAGAACAGGGGGTCGGCGATGGCATCTAGATCGGCCACGGCCTCCTCCGACAGCAGCAGCGTTCGCTTCCTAGCCACGACGCCGCTTGGCTCCCTTCTTCAAGTAGGACTCGAGGGCAACAGTTCTGCCCTCTTCCAAGTCCCGTTTGCCCCGGTCCAGCTTTTGCCGCCAATCGGGATAGCTCACTTCTTCGAGGGTGGCCAGCATCCCTTCAAAATCCTCGGCGGAAGCCAGCACGGCGGCCGCGCGGCCGCGCTGCGTGATGATGATGGGCTGGCGCGTCTCGCGGACTTGCTGCACGAACTTGCGAGTCTTCAGCTGTAAGTCGGTGATGGGAATAATGGGAAACATCGCCCCTCCCTGTGTGATTTCATCCCTGGTTTAGACCAGGTTCCAAACCACGGTCAAGGTATGGGTTTGCATCCTGTTTAGCACGTGGCTCGGCTGCCGGCTGCCGCCCGCGCCGCGACAAATGGCTAAACGCCGGATTATGGCAGTATGGCAAACACGCGTACCGGTCCGCCGGAGCCGCCTGCGAGCTTGATGGGCGCGACGATGAGGAATGCCCCTGTTTCCGGCAGCGCGCTCAAGTCCGCAAGGTTTTCCAGGTGGTACAGGCCAGCTCCGTGGCTCAGCTTGTGGACCGCGAAGTCTTTCGAAGCGCCGATCTCGACGCTCATCGTGTCGCAGCCCAGCCCGCTCACTTTGCGCTCGATGAGCAGCGCAACCGCCTCCGCCGAGAAACC
>Ga0247727_10003306_pt1 | contig 35807 bp, 32 predicted proteins | sample WisWelCaveWW1625_FD_202498 | JGI IMG/M metagenome (GOLD analysis project Ga0247727, IMG submission 202498) | Biofilm microbial communities from Wishing Well Cave, Virginia, United States - WW16-25 | ecosystem: Environmental > Aquatic > Deep subsurface > Groundwater > Cave microbial mat | place...
CCGCCCACCGACCCACCGGCAAAGGATGTCCTCTCCAGCTAAACAGGGTACTACGGAGCGAGGCAGGCCCTATATCAGCCCTGTTACGCACGCCCGATTCGGCCCTCTTACTTCGGTGGTTTGGGAGGAGGCGGCGGGGGCGGGGGCCAGGGACTTGGCGGTGGATGTGGTGTTCCTTTGTGGATGTCGTCTCGATCCGACGGCGGCGGCGAAGATTTTGACGACTCACTCACTCGGAAGCCACAACATATCACGCGGAATCGACTCATTGACGCCAGGCTGAAGCTTCCGAAGAAGCTCTTCGTCTCTGTCCGGATCTGAAGAATTGAGCTTGCGAAAACGCTCCGAGAGAAGATCCAAGCCTGCGCGGTCGGTATCGGTAACCCGGCCGTGGCGCCGGACTTCATGGATCGCGCTCTCCATGTCTCCATAGAGGTCCGACCAGGAACTTGACAACCGGGACCGCAGATCCAATTGCTGCGAAAGCCCGAACGCCGACCGGACAATCGACGCCAAGGCGGACGCCACGAGCAGTGCCGTGAAGGCGTTCGCGCCCAGCTCGCTCTTCCAAACTGCCAATGAAGCAATAGCACTCGACGACGTGACCGCCGCAATGATCTCGGCCCACGAGCTGCAGCGGCGAGCCCACTTGAGCTTGTGCGCATTGTATCGATGGCCCAAAACGGCCGAGCGGTAGAGGTCGTAGAACTGAATCAGCTCCGCCTGGGTCGCGGTGTAGGAGTAAACGGAAGCGGCCACCCCTCAATTATCCGACTGCCGGGCGGGCGGTGTCCAGCGGGCAGGTTCCAATTTAACATAATATCCGTTATCCGACACGAGGGTACGCTCCCCCGGAACCAGTTGGCCCGCCTGGCCGTATAATCGTTGACATGACAGCCACGAAGAGCGCTTCCCTTCTCGCGCTGGCCATCACCGTCGGCCTCCAGGCCCGCGACGATCACAAACAGCGCATCCGAACGATCCTCAGCGAGCGCGTCCCGTTCGTGACCGGCGGGACGCTCGTGCTTCACAACTCGTTCGGCGAGGTGAACGTCGAAGGCTGGGACGAGCCGACCGTCGAGATCACCGTCACCAAGGCGACCAACAAGAAGTACGACGCCTCCGAAGAGTACAAGGGCCGCGAGCACCTCGACCGCATCCGCGTCGACATTGACAAGGAGTCCGATGACCGCCTGGTGGTGCGCACTTCGTTACGTACAAGATCAAGGTTCCCCACCAATCCAACCTTTGGGTAAAGCACGACGTCGGCGCGGTTCATGCCGCCAACGTCTGCGGCGACGTCCAGGTAACGAACCGGATCGGCGAGATCACGCTCCGGCTGCCCGACGACGACTTCCAGGTCGACGCCCGCTCGCGCATCGGCGACGTGGACTCCGATTTCGGCCCCGACGCGCAGCGCCGGTACCTGGTGGGCGCGCAGCTCGAGCGTCGGCGAGATCAGCATCAAGAAGATTCCGCGGCTCCGCTACCCCATCGTCTGAGGCCGCTCTGCCTACTGTACAGCTATAGTTACCGGCGGGCTGCTCTGCCCGGCCACGCTCACGATCACCGGTACTTCATTTCCCGCCGCCACCCCGGGCGGCACGAACGCGTTGACCTGATAAAGTCCGGCGAATCCCGGCGCCAGTCCCGCAAAGAACACCTGCGCCTGGACGCCCCCGATGCTCACCGACACCGGATCCACGGTCTCCGAGAGAGGCGGCGACGCCGGCGCCGGCAGTCCCGCGGTCACCGGCGGATCCACCGCCCCCAGCCCCGAGCAGTAGATCACGATGGCGTCCCCCGCCCGGACCGCGTTTCCGGGCTCTACAAGTTGAAAAGCAGTATCAACAATGAGTCCCTGGCCCTTCCCGGTGGCGTCCTTACTGAACACCGCCGGCTGCGCCGCCGCCACCGTCACCGACTCCGGCACTGTGTAACTGCTTCCCCGTCTCACCACGACCTGGTGGCGCGTGTTGGCCGCGATCCCGAATGGAACCATCCCGTTGATCTGGCCCTCGCTGGCAAACAGCAAGGGCATCGGCCGCCCGCCGATCAGCACCGTGGCGCCCGCCAATAGCGTCTCCAACGGCAAGCGGTTCGACTCGCCCAGGCCCTCCGATAGCCGCGTCCCGAATACGGCGACCAAGCTTCCGGGCGCCAGCGGCGCGCGCGGCGCGTAACTCGCCGCGCTGACCACCGCCCCGGCGCCGATCGCCGGCGGGTTCGGATTGGTCTGCAAGCCTCCGGTTACCTGCGCGCTTCCGGCGAGGCCCAGCTCCCGGATTTCCGCCGTCGCCCTGACGGTCACCTGCCCCGGCCGCGCATCGCGCGCCTGCCAGGTGCCGCTCCACCGCCCGTCGCGCAGCGACACTAGGCTCAGCGGCGGATCGGTGTTCGAAAACGTCAGCGCCACCGACCCGGCGACCATGGGATTCGCGCAATCATCGACCACTCGCACTTCGACCGGGTTCGGCCACGCCGCCGATACGTTGAAATTCTCCGCCAGCAGCGTGAAGACCGGCAGCAGTCGCGAGGGCGTGCAGCCTGCCTGCGCCACCGTCGACCGCGTTCCCTGCCCCGCTATCAACACGAACAGCAGGCTCACCGTTCGCGGCGTCCCATCGTCGAACTGCAGCGTCAAAGTGCCGCGGCGGATTCCCGGCGTCAGGCCCTCCAGATCCGGTTGCACCACGATCCGCGCGGGCTGCTGCGGGGTGACCGCCGCGCTCCCCGGGACGCTGGCAAACCAGTTGCGCTCATCGGACGTCAGCCGCCCCGAGACGTAACTCTTCGTTCGGCTGCTGAGATTCGAAACCACAACCGTCTGCGAGCTGGGCGAAGCCCCCTCGGCGATCCCCGTGAACACCAGCCCGGTCGGCCGCAGCAGCGGCCCCGGATCGCTCCCCGCCGGCAGGACGTTCACCACAATCGAGGCGTTCTGCGGCGAGTTGTCGGCCTCCTCGGCCGTCACCTCTACCTGTCCATAGTACTCACCCGGCGCCAGCCCGGAGGCGTTCACCGCGACCTCGACGAAGGGCACCACCAGCGACCGGGCGTCGCTCGATCCGCTTCCCGGCGTCGCAGCCAGCCAACTGGCCCCGCCCGAGAGCGTCGACGCCCGAATCCTCCACCCCATCACGCCCTGCCCGGTGTTCAGCACCGCGAAGCTCTGCGAGGGAACCACGCCGCCGCCCGCCACGGCCGTGTACGTCAACCCCGATTGTGAAAGCAGGATGCTCTGAGGAATGTCGCTGACGCTCATGGTCACCGCCACATCGACGGATTCCCCTGTCGTCGAGCTCGAAACCCGGACCAGCCCCGTGTAGGTTCCCTCTAGCAGGCCCGAGGGATCGGCGCGCACGGCCAGCGAGACCGGGCCGGCAGCGGTCACCGTCCCGCTCGCCGGCGCCGCTTGCAGCCACTGCCCGCCCCGGTTGGTGGTGGCAGTGGCCGCGTAGGCTAGGCTGCCCCCACCTCGATTGAAAACCTTCACCTGCTGCGTCTCAGCCGCCGCCTGCTCGAGAAACGAGAACGCCGCGCCCGACGGCTCGGCGGTCAGCTTCGGCGGCTCCGACCTCTCCACGGTGAAACTCACCGCGATGCTCCGCGTCGGCGGCGCCGCGCCGGCCGCAGTGACCGTAACACTGCCCGAATACGTCCCCGGCGCGAGGTTCTCCGGGTTTGCCGTCACGTGAATGGTCGACGGAAGCAACCCGCTCGGCGGGCTTGCCCGTAGCCACGGCCCGCCGCCGGCCGTCGCGACCGCGACGGAAAACGGAAGAGCGGTTACCGGCGAGAACGCGCTAACCAACTGCTCCGCGGCCGCCGCGCCGCCGCTCGAAGCCGAGAAACTCAACGTCGCGGGTGAAACCTGAAAAGAAGGCGCCCCCGACAGCACCACCCGGATGGCGTCATTCTGTACATCTGCGATGTAGAGATTGCCCGCCGCGTCCACCGCCACATCTGTCGGTCCATTCAGCGCGGCGCCCGTCGCCGGGCCGCCGTCTCCCGTGTAACCCAGCGTTCCGGCCCCGGCGATAGTGCGGATGACGCCTGCCGGGTCCACCACGCGAATCCGATGATTGGCGATGTCGGCGATGAACATGTTCCCCGCGGCGTCAAAGCGCACCCGTCCCGGCAAGTTCAGCATGGCGTTGATCGCCGGGCCGCCCTCTCCGGAAAAACCTCGTACGCCGGTGCCGGCGATGGTCTGGATGCGGCCATCCGCGCCCACGCGGCGAACCCGGTGGATGGTCGGGCTGGTGATCACCAGGTTGCCTTGCAGGTCGAAGGTCACCCCGGAGGGCGCCCCGATCCCCGCGGCCAGGGCCGGACCTCCGTCGCCCGAGAAAGAGGGCTGACCGTTCCCGGCAACAGTAGTTATAATACCCTGTGGCGTGACCCGGCGAATCCGGCCATTCCCCTGATCGGCGATGTAGAGGTTTCCTGCGGCGTCAAACGACATCTGTGCCGGGGCTCGCAGCAAGGCGCCGGTCGCCGGACCGCCGTCGCCCCCGAACCCGCCCAACCCCAGCGGATTCCCCGCCACCGTAAGCAGCGTCCCCCGTGTCGTAATCCTGCGAATCCGGCTGCATCCGGTTTCGGAAAACAGCATCGTTCCGGTGGACTCCATCAGGACATCCCCGACGAAGCCGATGTTGGCCGCTGTTGCCGCCAACCCGTCCGCCGCGCAGCCGAAGACTCCCGTTCCGGCCAGGGTCGACACCCGGCCGTCGGCGCTAACCTGCCGGATACGCGCATTCTGCTGGTCGGCGATGTGGAAATTGCCGGCGGCGTCCAGCCGCACGCTGCCGGGCTGAAACAAGAACGCCTGCCGGGCCGGGGCGCCCTCCGGGAAAGAGCGAAAACCCAGATTGCCTGCGAGTGTCGTGATAATGCCGGCCGGGTCCACCTTGCGGACCAGCCCGACCAGCAGGTCGCCGATGTACAAGTGGTTGGCGGCGTCGAGGGCGATGCCGGCAGGCGCGTAGAGCGAGGCCTGCAGCGCCGGGCCGTCGTCCCCGCGGGTACCTTGAACGCCGTCGCCCGCCACCGTCTGGATGATGCCGTCCGGCCCCACTTTCCGAACGCGAGAGTTGCCGTTATCGGAAATATAGATGTTTCCTGCACCGTCGGCCGCCACATTGCGCGGGCCTCGCAGCGAGGCCCGGCTGGCCGGCCCGCCGTCGCCGCGATAATCCGCCAGGCCGTCGCCCGCCAGCGTGGTGATCACACCGGCCCCGTCCACCTTGCGGACGCGATGGCTTCCTGTATCGGCGATGTACAGATTGCCCAGACCGTCGAACGCGACGCCAACTGGGCCGGTCAGGGTGGCCGCCGTGGCCGGCCCGCCGTCTCCACTGGATCCGCCTTGACCGGTGCCCGCGACTGTCGAGATAATACCATTGGGCGCCACCTTGCGAATCCGCCGGCCGCCGCTCTCGGCGATGATCAAGTTCCCCGCGGCGTCCAGCGCCACTCCGGCGGGTGAGTTGAGCGCCGCGCTGGTGGCCGGACCGCCGTCGCCCCCGGAGCCGCCTCCCGCTACCGTCACGATGGTCCCATTGGGTCGCACCTGTCGGACACGGAAGGTCCCCGAGTCGGCGATGTACACATTCCCGCGCGAGTCGGCGGCCACGTCCAGCGGGGTGTTGAGCGCCGCGTTCGTCGCCAAACCCCCATCTCCGGAAAACCCGCGCACCCCGTTGCCCGCCGCGATTGTCAGGATCCCGTTCGGCGCGATCTTCAGGACGAGATGGTTGACATGGTCGGCGACGAACACGTTGCCCTGCCGGTCCGTCGCCACCCCCGGCGCCCGCGCCAGCGGCGCCTCCTGGGCCGGCTTGCCGTCCCCGGTAAAGACCCAGTCGGCGCCCGCGAATGTCTGAATAATACGCGGCGGCGGCGCCACTTGGCCGGCCGCGACGGCCGCCACCGCCGCCAGCAGCGCCCTAACGCAACCCCATTGCATGCAGCTCGCCTCGAACCGCGCGGGCCACTTTCCGCGGACCCGCGACTCGCACCACCCGCATCCTCGCCCGCCTGGCCGCCTCGACTCCCGGTCCGGAATCCTCCACCACCAGGCACTCCGCCGCGCGAATTCGCCTCCGGCTCCGCGCGTTGACCATCGCCAGCGCGCGCCGGTAGGCGTCCGGCGCCGGCTTCAGCTTCTTCACGTCCTCCGAGCAAATCACCGTCGTCAGCCAACCGCGAATTCCCTGCCTCACCAGCGTAGGCTCTACCTCCCGCCTCGCGCTTGACGATACCACGCCCAACGCGTAGTCAAGGCGCAGCCGCCGCAAGCACGCCACGAGCGCCCGCGGCACCCGGCACCGCGCCACCCGCGCGAAGTACAGCCGCTTCTTTTCCGCGTACCACTCTTCGAACAACTGATCGCTGTAGGTTCTGCCGGTTTCCCCGCAGAGCTCGCGCACCATCTGCCGGTTGCTCACGCCGATCATCCGCCGGCGATACTCCCCCCAGCTCAGCCGGATGCCGCGCGAGGCGAGCACCTTCCGCCAGCACGCGTAGTGCAGCGGCTCGCTATCTACTAGTACGCCATCGAAATCGAAGAAAATGGCTCGGATCGCCGGCCGCCGTGCGCGCTTCATCCTCGGCCCATCATACAATTGAACGCATTGGTCCTAGGGACTGTTCCGGCGCCCGTGTTATAATTCCCACGCTGGGGAACGCGCGCATGATCAAACCCACAGAAAAAATCTGGCACAACGGCCGCTTCATCCGCTGGGACGACGCCAAGGTCCACATCCTCGCTCACACGCTCCACTACGGCTCCAGTGTCTTCGAGGGAATCCGCTGCTACTCGACCCCCGCGGGACCCTCCATCTTCCGCGTTCGCGAGCACACCCGCCGCCTGTTCGATTCCGCCCGCATCTATCGCATGGAGGATCTCGGACACTCCCCCGAGCAGCTCATCGACGCCATGTGCGAGCTGGTGCGCGTCAACCGCATGGACTCCTGCTACATACGGCCGCTGGCCTTCCGCGGCTACGGCGAGATGGGCGTGCTGCCCTTCCACAACCCCATCGAGGTCTACATCGCCTGCTGGGAGTGGGGCAAGTACCTGGGCGCCGAAGCGCTGGCCGAGGGCGTCGACGTCTGCGTTTCCTCCTGGACCCGCCTGGCTCCCAATACCCTGCCCGCCATGGCCAAGGTGTCGGCCAATTACATGAACTCGCAGCTCATGAAGATGGAAGCCGTCGCCAACGGCTACGTCGAGGCCATCGCGCTCGACGTCGCGGGCTACGTCAGCGAAGGCTCGGGCGAGAACATCTTCCTCGCTCGCGACGGCCGCCTCTACACGCCGCCGCTGGGCACCTCGGCGCTCCCCGGCATCACGCGCGACACCGTCCTGACGCTCGCCGCCGGCCTCGGCATCGAGGTCCTCGAGCAGGCCATCCCCCGCGAGATGCTCTACATCGCCGACGAGGTTTTTTTCACCGGCACGGCCGCCGAGATCACTCCCATCCGCTCCGTCGACCGCATCAAGATCGGGTCCGGCCGCCGCGGCCCCATCGCCGAGCAGCTACAGCGCGAGTTCTTCGCCACCATTCAGGGCGAGCACGACGATGCGCACGGCTGGCTGACGCCCGTTCACGCCGCCAAGCCGGTGGCAGTGTAATACACTTGTGGGCAGCAAGTTTCCCTCGGAACTCCATGATTCGCGCCCTCCACCCCGCCACCGGCGCCGCCGTCGAGATCCGCCTGCACGACGCCCGCATCGAATCCGCCGAACCCGCGGCGCGCGACTCAACTGACCTCTACGCCAGCCCCGGCCTGATCGACCTCCAGGTCAACGGCTTCGCCGGAGTCGACTACAACTCGCCCGAAATCTCCCTGGACGACATCGCCCGCTCCATTCGCGCGCAGCACGCCACCGGCGTCACACGTTTCCTGCCCACCGTGATCACCGGCTCGCCGCAGCGCATGACCGGCGCGCTGCGCAACCTCGCCCGGGCCCGCCGCGAGCTTCCGGAGGGCGCCTCCATTGCCGGCTTCCACGTCGAGGGCCCGTTCATCTCCCCCGACGACGGCCCGCGCGGCGCGCATCCCCGCAGCGCCGTCCGGCCGCCCGATCGCGAGGAGTTCCTCCGCCTCCAGGACGCCGCCGAAGGCGCGATCCGACTTTTCACCCTGGCCCCGGAGACTCCCGGCGCCGCTGCGTTGATAGAATACATAGTAGCCCGCGGCGTGGTCGCCTGCCTCGGCCACACCAACGCTGACGGCGCGCAAATCCGAGATGCGGTCCGCGCCGGCGCCACCTTGTCCACGCACCTCGGCAACGGCGCGCACCAGGTTCTGCCCCGTCACCCGAATTACATCTGGGAGCAGCTCGCCGTCGACGAGCTGGCCGCCTCTTTCATCGTCGACGGCATCCACCTGCCGCCGTCCTTCGTGAAGTGCGCCGTCCGCGCCAAGGGCCTCGACCGCTCCATCCTGGTGACCGACGCCTCGTCGCCCGCCGGCTGCGCCCCGGGCCGCTACCAGCTCGGCGAAGTCGACGTCGAGCTCACCGCCGGTAACCGCGTTCAGATGGTCGGCTCCGACAAACTGGCCGGCTCCGCTCTGCGCATGGACCACGGCGTCTCGAACCTCATGGAGTTTGCCGAGATCTCCCTCGCTCAGGCGCTCCGCATGGCCACCGTCAACCCCGCCCGCGCCGCCCGCCTCGACGACCGCGCGGGTTTTCTTGCCGCAGGCGACGCCGCCGACGTCGTCCTGTTCCGCTACTCCCCTTCCCCGCCCCGGCTTTCAATCGTCGAGACGATATGCAATGGCGCTACGATCTACCGCGCCGGCTGACACGATATGCCCACCTTTGAGCGACTACTCTTCCTGTGGGGCCTGCTCGCTCTCGCCCCCCAGACGCCTTCTTCCCTTCCCCACCCTGCCGAGCGGCATTATGCCGCGAGCTGCGCCGGCTGTCACGGCCCGCAGGGCGAAGGCGCCAGCGGCCCCTCGCTCGCCCAGGCTGGTCTGGAGCGCGCCGCGACGGAGCAGGCTCTCTTCGACGTCATCCGCAACGGCATTGTTGGTACTGAGATGCCCGGCACACGGCACTTCACCGACGAGGAGGTGCGCCAGGTGGCCGACTACGTGCGCTCGCTCGGACGCGCCGCCGTTCGCGCCGCCTCCGGCAACGCCGCGCGCGGCGAGGAGCTTGTTCGGGCCAAAGGCGGCTGCCAGAAATGTCACACCCTCCGCGGCCGCGGCGGCTCGCTCGGCCCGGACCTCACCGAGATCGGCGCCCGCCGCTCGCCCGCCTACCTGCGCGCCGCGCTGCTCGATCCGGAAGCCGCCGTCCCGGACAACTTCTCGACCTACCGGTGGGTTACAGTAATACCCGACAACTTCCTCCAGCTCCGCGTCTCCACCCGCGACGGCCGCCGCATCACCGGCGCCCGAGTCAACGAGGACGCCTTCTCGATCCAGATCCGCGACCTCGACGGCCGCCACTATTCCTTCTGGAAGGATGAGCTTGCCGAGATCCGCAAGGACTGGGGCAAATCTCCCATGCCCAGCTTCCGCAAAACCTTCTCGGACGCTGAGCTCGACGACGTCGTAGCCTGGCTGCTCTCCCTGCGGGGCGGCTCCTGAGAAGCCGTGTCCCCCCCGGGTTCCGGGCGGCCGCCTCAAACCTGGCCGCTGTCTCCGCGGGGCGGCTCGTGAGACGGGCCATCCTGGCCTTGACGCTAGCCGCGCCGCTTGCGGCGCAGGTCAGCTATGAGCGCATTCTGAGAGCTGCCAGCGAGCCGGCCAACTGGCTCACCTACTCCGGCGGCTACGCCGGCCATCGTCATTCTCGGCTCGCCCAAATCACGCCGGCCAACGTCGCGCGCCTGAAGCCGGTCTGGACCTATCAGGCAAACAACCTGAACAAGTTCGAGACCTCGCCGCTCGCGATCGACGGAGTTCTCTACATCTCGGAGCCGCCCTCGAACGCCGCCGCCCTCGACGGCCGCACCGGCCGCCCCTTGTGGTTCTACCGCCGATCGATACCACCCGAGGTGCGCGCTTGCTGCGGCCAGGTGAACCGCGGCCTGGCGGTGCTCGACGATTCCCTTTTTCTCGGCACCCTCGACGCGCACCTCGTCGCCCTTGACCTGAAGACCGGCCGCGTGCGCTGGGACACCACCGTCGCCGACTACAAGCTCGGTTACTCCATTACCGTCGCGCCGCTCGCCGTCAAGGACAAGATCTTGATCGGCGTTTCCGGCGGCGAGCTGGGCGTGCGTGGTCTCATTGATGCCTACGACGCCAAGACCGGCCGGCGCCTCTGGCGTTTCTGGACCGTCCCCGGCCCCGGGGAGGCCGGCAACGAAACCTGGGCCGGCGATAGCTGGAAGACCGGCGCCGCCGCAACCTGGATCACCGGCTCGTTCGATCCCGAAACGAACCTGATTTTCTGGGGCACCGGAAATCCCGGCCCCGATTACGACGGCGACGTCCGGCAGGGCGACAACCTGTACTCCGATTCGCTGGTGGCGCTCGACGCCGACACGGGGACGCTGCGCTGGCATTTTCAGTTCACGCCGCACGACGTTCACGACTGGGACTCGAACCAGGTTCCCGTGCTATTCGACAAGTTCGTCGCCACCGCCAATCGCAACGGGTTTTACTATGTGCTGGAGCGGGCCACCGGGAAGTTTCTGGCGGGCCGCGAGTTCGGCAAGCAGACCTGGTCGAAGGGTCTCGACGATCGCGGCCGGCCCGTCGTTATTCCCAATACCGAGCCGACGGCCAAGGGCGTCATGATCTACCCCGGCATGCACGGCGCGACCAATTGGTTCAGCCCCGCCTACAATCCCAACACAGGGACGTTCTTTGTGGCGGTCCGCGAGGAGCCCACGGTGTTTTTCAAGGGCCCCTCGAAGTACTCGCCCGGGGCATTCTTTTTTGGGGGCAGCATCCGGGGGGTCCGCGGCCTCGAGCCGAGCGGCTCCATAAAAGCGCTAAAAGCGGCCTCCGGAGAGCTAGAATGGCAGTTTTTGATGCATTCTCCGCCCTGGGGAGGCTTGCTTTCAACAGCCGGCGGCTTGGTCTTCGGAGGGTCGGCGGAGGGCTATTTCTTCGCCCTGGATTCGCCCTCGGGCAGGCCCTTGTGGAGGTACCCCACCGGTGGCGCAATCTTCGCTAATCCAGTGACTTACGTGGTGAACGGCAAGCAGCACGTGAGCATCGCCTCGGGCCACAGTTTGTTCGCATTCGCGGTGGAGTGACCTACCGACATAATAGTTTTTCTTGACATCATTAAATTGTCTATGATAGCTTTGCGTGTCGGCCAATGACTTCTCCAGCGTATCAAATCGTACGACGGGCTGATAAGGCCGGGTCGCTCCTGAACCCGACGCGGCTCGGGATGCTCGAGCGGCTTGCGGAGCCCGACTCGGCTTCCGGACTGGCGCGAAAACTGAACCTGCCGCGGCAGCAGGTCAACTATCACTTGCGGGAGCTCGAGCGCGAAGGCTTTGTGAAGTTGGTGGAGGAACGGAGAAAAGGAAACTGCATCGAGCGGTTGGTGCGGGCGACGGCGCGGTCGTACCTGATCAGCCCGGAGGCGCTCGGAAAACTGGGGCGGGATCCGGGGGAGCAGCGGGACCGGTTCTCGGCCTCCTACCTAGTGGCGACGGCGGCGCGGGCGATCGAGGATCTGGCGGTGCTCGGCGTTCGGGCGTCGAAGGAAGGCAAGCGCCTCTCGACGCTGACGCTGGTCACGGAAATCCGCTTCCGCTCGCCGGCCCAGCGTAACGCCTTCGCCGAGGACTTGTCGAACACGCTGCTCGAGCTGCTCTCTAAGTATCACGACGAGAAAGCGCCGGAGGGCCGGTGGTTCCGGTTCCTGGCGGGGGCCTATCCGGCGATCACGAAACAGGAAGACGACGCGGAAGATTCCGCGGAGGTGGAGTGAGCCACATGAGCGACACGGAAACAACGCGCGGGCACGAGGTGACGGTGGAAATCGACGCGCCGCCCGAGCTGGTATGGAAGGCGATCACGGAGGCCGAGGAGATCACCAAGTGGTACGCGCCCGAGGCGAAGGTCACCCCGGGCGCCGGCGGCGAGATCTGGATCTCGTTCGGCAAGGGCATGGAGGGCGGGGGCCGGATCGAGATCTGGGACCCGCCGCGGCACCTGCGCGCGACGCTCGCCGGCGGCCCTCAGGCGCTCGACTACTACATAGAGGCCAAGGGCGGCTCGACGGTCCTGCGACTGGTGCACTCCGGCTTCAGCCGCGACGCCTCCTTCGACAACGAGTACGACTCGACGAAGAACGGCTGGCGGATGTTCCTGAGCATCCTGGAGCACGGACTGGAGCGGCATCCCAGGGCGCCGGCCGCGAACGTGACGTTGATGGCGCAGCTCCGCGTGCCGGCCGAGGAAGCCTGGAAGCGGCTGCTCGGCCCGGGCGGCTTCGAACTGAACGGCGCGGCGGACGAGTTGCGAGCGGGCGGTCGTTACCGCGGCCGAGCGGCGGGCGAAACGCTCGAAGGGCGCGTGGCGCGCTTCGACCGATGGGGGTACCTTGGGGTGACGGTCGAATCTATGAACAATGCCTACTTGTCGGTGTTCGTGGAAAGCTGCTCCGGGGTCGCGATGCTGACGATCATGTGGATCCTCTACGGGGAGGCGATGGAGCGGACCGAGGACGTGCGCACGCGGTGGGGAAAGCTGATCGACGGACTGTTTCCGGAGCAAGAGAGGGCCAGCGGATGAAGCGACCGGTGAAGTGGACGCTGATCGCGGTGGGCGTGCTGGCGGGGCTGATTGCCGCAGCCGGGTTGATTGGGGCGATGCTGCCGCGGGAGGTGACGACGACGGCCAGCGTAACGATCGCCAAGCCGCCCGAGGTGGTGTGGGAAGCGCTGGCGAACCACGAGAACCTGCCGCTGTGGTTTCCGGAGTTCGAGAAGGTGGAAGTGGTGAAGGGCAGCAATCCGCAGCGGTGGCAGGGGCGCGCCGGCAGCGCCAGTGCGACCTACGAAGACATAGTACGGGAGCCGCCGAAGCGATTGGTGTCGCGGACCGTCGCACCGACGAGCGAGGGGTTGCAGGGGGAGTGGGAATTCCGGATCGAGCCGGCCGCGGAAGGGAGCCGCCTCACCGCGGACATCAAAATGGAACTGGGGAATCCCTTCCTGCGGTTTGTGGTGCGCTTGATGGTCTCCAGCCACGAGGCGGGGGTGCTCGAGCAGTTCAAGAAGTGGGTGGAGAGCCGCTAGGGCTTGCTTATACCTCGGCGGCGCCGCGCAGCACCGCGGCTACGTCCTTGATCCCCACTCCCGGGCCGGAGGGGACGGTCATCTTGCCGTCCTTCACCGTGATCGGCGGATCGAACCAGCTTCCGTATCGCTCGGTGCCCAGCTTATACTCCTGATACCTTCCGGGGTCGGCGACGCAGGACGCGAAGTGCAGCATGTAGACGAAGCCGAAGCCGCCGGAGATGTGGCAGGTGGTCGGCATTTTGGCGAGGGCGGCCATGCGAGCGACGCGGATGGAGCGGATCATGCCGCCGTAGTAGTGCAAGTCGGGCTGGACGATATCGACGCCGCGGTGGGCGATCATCCAGCGGAAACGCCAGTGGCTGGCCTCCTGCTCGCCGCCGGCGACGGGGATGGCGAGCCCGTCGGCGACTTGCTTGGTGCCCTCCAGGTCGTCGAACTCGCAGGGCTCCTCGAAGTAGACGGCCTTGATTTCTTCGAGCATGCGGCCGACCTTGATGGCGAGCGGCGGATCGTAGGAGCTGTTGGAGTCGGCGTGGATGTCGATGGCGTCGCCGAAGGTCTTGCGCACGAGGGGGATGAGCTTGTCGGTGCGGCCGGGGGAGGCGTCGGCGTTGCGGCTCATGCGGCCGCCCACGCGGAACTTGACCGCGCGGGCGCCGGACTGCTCGACGAGCTTGCGCAGGTGCTCGATTTCCTGTTCCGGTGTGGTGTCGCGGCGGCCGCTCGCGACGTAGATGGCGACTTCGCGGCGCACGACGTCGCCGAGCAGCGCGCCCAGGGGCTTGCCGGCGACGCGCCCGAGCAGGTCGAGGATCGCAAACTCGATCCAGGCTTGCGGGCTCCACAGCGCCAGGCCGGAGAGCTTGTAGGTGTCGCGGTAGCGGTAGAGCTCCCACAGCAGGTTCTCCAGGTCGCGGGCGTCCTTGCCGAGGAAAAACGGGAACAGCAACTGCTTGAGTATTTTATCGAGGTACTCGGCGCGGGGCGGGTTGGTGAGCGAGACGCCCTCGGCGCCGTCTTTGGAGCGGACGTGGACGAAGTACTCGCGGTCTTTCTGGAGCAGGCGGATGGAGTCAATAATTACCGGGGAGCGCAGGGCGTCGAGCTTGAGAACCGGCCAGGCCGCGGCGCGGTCGAGGTCGCGGGCGCTGGGTCCGGCGGCGGCAGGCTCGGGACGGATGGCGCCAGCGCCGACGGCGCCGGCGAGGAACTTGCGTCGGTCGAGTCGCATGGTCTACACCTCCGGAGTAGGAAACCGCAGATGCACGCAGATGAACGCAGATTCTAACACATCAAGCCGCAGGAGGCCGGGCGTTTGCCGTCAGTATTGCCTGAACGGCCTGGGGGGAGCCGGCGGGGCATATCTGGCGGGCGCGGGCGGCGAAGCCAGTGAGGTTGGCCACGGCGAAGCTGGGGCCGTGGAGGTTGCGGCGGGGCGGGACGCCGGGGATGGGGCGGGGGTAGCCGGAGGCGAAGAGGCGCGGGCCGGCGACGGTGGACTCGCACCGGTAGGTATCACGAGGGCAATCCCAATCCAGGTCGACGCCGATCACGCCGGGGAGGCAACCGGGGAGCGAGAGCTGCCCCTGCACTTCGCGGGCGGCGACCAGGATGACGCCGGCCTGAGCGGCGCGCTCGATCAGAGGCTCGAAGCGCGAGCGGTGGTCGGGGTTGAGGGCGCCGAGGCTGAGGTTGACAACGTGGATGCCATGGTCGAGCGACCACTCGATGGCGCGGGCGATGCGATCGATGCTGGTCCGCAGCGAGCGGTCGAAGACCTTGACGGCGTAGAGCGCGGCCTCGGGGGCTTTCTCGTGAATGGCGGCGGTGACGGCGGTGCCGTGGCCGAGGTAGTCGAGGAAGAGGCTCGACTCGCCGCGCGGGGTAATGTGGACGCCGCCGGCCATGGCGCCGATATGAGGGTGCGCCGGGTTGACGCCGCTGTCGATGATGGCGACGCGGACGCCGCGGCCGGTCAGGCGGGCGAAGTCCATGGCTGGGTTAGCGTCAAGCGACCATTCTCTAGCGTGAAGACCTGGTCGGCTATCTGGGCCAGGGCCATGCGGTGGGTGATGAGGATCACGGTGCGGCCCCGCATGGCGCCGGCGAGGGTAGAGGCGAAGGCGGCCTCGGCAGCGGGGTCGAGGGCGGCGGTGGGCTCGTCGAGAACCAGCACCGCGGGCTCGCGGAGCAGCGCGCGGGCGATGGCGATGCGCTGGCGCTCGCCGGCGGAAAGCGCGAGGCCGCGCTCGCCGACCATCGTGTCGTAGCCTTGGGCTAAGCCGGCGATGAAGTCGGCGATGCCGGCGGCGCGGGCGGCGTCGCGGATCTGGTCGAGGGTGGCGGCGGGACGGGCGTAGGCGATGTTCTCGCGGATGGAGGCGTGGAACAGGAACGGCTCCTGGTCGACGAGGGCGACCTCGCGGCGCAGGTCGGCGAGGCGGAGGTCGCGGAGGTCGCCGCCGTCGAGGCGGACGGCGCCGGAGTCGGGGTCGTAGAAGCGGAGGATCAAGTCGGCGATGGTGGACTTCCCCGCCCCGCTCGGTCCGATGATGGCTGAGATGGAGCCGGGGGCGGCGCGGAAGCTGACGTTCTCGAGGATGAACTCACGGTCGTGGCCGAAGGTGACCGCGTCGAAGACGATTTCGCCGCGCGCGCGCTGGAGGGCCGCGGCGCCGGGGCGCTCGGCGACTTCAACGGGGGCGTCGAGCAGTTCGAAGACGCGGTCGAGCGAGACGCGGGCCGTGGCGAAGCTGGTGTAGAGGCCCAGGAGGTTCTGCACCGGGGCGAGCAGGCGCAGGTGGTAGGCCATGAAGGCGACCAGGGCGCCGATCGAGAGCGCGCCGTCGATGACGAGGCGGCCGCCGTAGAGGAAAACGGCGGCGGTCGAGAGCGTCAGGATGGTCCCGGGGAGGAAGCTGACCAGGTAGGAAGTGAGCTGCATGGAAAGCAGCGCGTCGATGAAGCCGAGATTGTGGCGGCGGAAGCGGCCGACCTCGTGCTGTTCGGCGGCGGAGGCGACGACCAGCCGCATGCCGGCGAGGGTTTCGATGAGGAAGCTGCCGATCCCGGCGCTGCGCTCGCGCAGGTCGCGGACTCTATCAGCCAGGCGGCGCCGGTAGTGGAGCAGGGTGAGGACGCTGAAGGGGAGCAGCGCAATACCAACCAGGAAGAGGCGCCAGTTGAGCCAGAGCATGATCGCGACGCTGCCGGCGAGGAAGACGAAGCTGGCGAGGAGCGAGAGGATGGCGTCGGCGGAGACGCGCTGGATCTCGGCGATATCGTTGTTGAGGCGCGAGACGATGTCGCCCAGCTTGGTGCGGGCGTAGAAACGCGGCGAGAGCGACTGGAGGTGGCGGTAGAGAGCGAGACGCATGTCGAAGAGGACTTCCGCGGAGACTCCGACGTAGCGGTAGCTCGAAAGGATGTTGAGGGCGAAGCCGACCACGGTGACGGCGACCATCAGCGCGGCGACCGCCCACAGGGCGTCGAGATTGCGGCGCAGGAGGGCTTCGTCGATAAGTAGTTTGGCGATGTAGGGCTGGACGAGGCTGAGGGCGGTGGAGAGGAGGCTGACAGCAAGGACGAGGAGGAGGCGTCGCCAGTACGGGGCGAGGTAGTGAAAGATGCGTCGCCAGGGGGCGAGCGAGCGAGGCACACGAACAGCTTAGCTCGGCGCGGCACGCCAACGTCGCAGATTTTGCTTCAGACCTTAAATCGATATATAATGGCTACCTCAACTTGCCAGATTGCAGGAGGAACCGAGATGAAGCGACCTATCCATATTGCGACAATCGCGCTGCTCACTCTGGCGCCGCTTCTCGCCCAAACACCGAAGGGCTGGAAGATGCGCGTCGATCGCAGCACGGCGGCGTCGGACCCCGACGCCCCCGGCGACATCAAGTTCGTCACCATGGGAGCGGGCTTCCATGCGACGAATCCCCAAGCCGCGGTGTACTGGAATCCGGCGAATACCGCGACCGGCGCGTACACTCTCAAGGGCACGTTTACGCTGATGAAGCCGAGCGGCCACAACAACTATTACGGTCTGGTGTTGGGCGGCAGCGGTCTCGACGGCCCGCAGCAGAGCTACCTGTACTTCGTGGTCGCGCAGAACGGTATGTGGCAGATCAAACGCCGCGACGGCGACGCCACCAGCACCGTGGCGCCGAGGACGCTCAACGAGGCCGTGAAGAAGCCGGACGCCGGAGGAAAGTCCACCAATGCACTCGAAGTCCGCGTCGGCGCCGATAAGACCGACTTCGTGGTCAACGGCGTGGTCGTGCACACGGCGCCGAAGAGCGGAGCGACCGAGAAGACCGACGGCATCTACGGCATCCGCATCAACCATCAGCTCGAGGTTCACGTCGAGGGGTTGGCGGTTTCGAAGTAGCGGCGAGGAATCTCACTCGCCGCGCGGCGCTGCGGCGGGAGCGATCCGCGAGGCCCGACTCGCCGGGGCCCACGCCGCCAGGACCGCCGCCGCGCCGAGCACCGTGGGATCTGGCGCGCGGACGCCGATCAGCAGGCTCGCCATCACCTTGCGAAGCGCAATCGCACCGGCGAGCTCGCCCGCAACTCGCAGCGGTGATGGCGCGTCCCAGCACGAGCCGCAGCACGTTCCGACGCTGCGCCCCCGGCGCCAAGCGAATACCGATCTCCCCGGCCCGCGAGGCCACGCAACACCGCAGCGGTCGGCGGGGTGACGCGCAGTTTTCGGGGGATGAGAACGCCGCAGGCGCCGGCGCGAGTGCTCGAGCCAGTGCGGAATCTTCCGCCGGCGGGCGTTGGCGAGGGCGCGCAAGTATACTACGGAACGACGATGAGCGACACAGCCATCAGCCGGGAGAACATTGCCCGCACCGAGCGGCTGATCCGGCCGTATGTGCGGCGAACCCCGGTGATCGAGGTCGCGGGGGCCGATCTCGGCCTCGACTCGATTCGGCTGGTTCTGAAGCTGGAGCTGCTTCAGCACACCGGGTCGTTCAAGCCGCGGGGCGCTTTTGCCAACCTGCTGACGCGCGAGGTTCCCCGGGCGGGTGTGGTGGCGGCGTCGGGCGGCAACCACGGGGCGGCGGTGGCGTTCGCGGCCATGAAGCTGGGGCGGCCGGCGACAATCTTTGTGCCGAGCGTGGCGTCGCCGGCGAAGATGGACCGGATTCGGGGCTACGGGGCGAAGCTGGTGGTCGCCGGCGAGCGTTACGCCGAGGCGCTCGAGGCGAGCGAGCGTTGGGCGGGCGAGTCTGGGGCGCTGACCGTTCACGCCTATGATCAGGTCGAGACGCTGCTGGGACAGGGGACCGTGGGCTTGGAGATCGAAGAGCAGGATCGCTCGCTCGACACGCTGCTGGTGGCGGTGGGCGGCGGCGGGCTGCTGGGCGGGGTGGCGGCGTGGTACGAGGGCGGGATTCGTGTGGTCGGCGTCGAGCCGGAGACAGCGCCGACGCTGACACGGGCGATCGAGGCCGGACGTCCGGTCGATGCGGAGGCCGAGGGAATTGCGGCCGATTCGCTCGCCCCGCGGCGAGTTGGCGAGCTGATGTTTCCGATCGCGCAGGCTTATGTGAACCGGGTCGTCCTGGTCAGCGATGAAGCGATCCGGAGGGCGCAGGAAACGCTCTGGGGTGTGCTGCGGGTGGCCGCGGAGCCTGGCGGGGCGGCCGCCTTGGCGGCCCTTCTGTCGCGGCGGTACGAGCCGGAGGCCGGGGAGCGCGTCGGGGTTCTGGTCTGCGGGGGAAACACTGCGGCCGTCGATTTCCGGGGGCCCGCGTCGGGTTAGGGGAAGATCACTATGTCCGTCTACGATCTGGCTAACGGGAGCTCCTGCTCGAGGACAGCGGCTGCGGCAAAGCGCAGCGCCTCGGGAATATCCTCCGGCTCCAGATCAGGATAGTCCGCCAGGATCTGCGCCTCCGACATGCCCGAGGCCAGCATTTTCAGCACGGTCGCCACAGGGATACGCAAACCGCGGATGCACGGAACACCCCCCATTTGGCGGGGATCAATAGTGATCCGATCAAGAGCCATCACGAAACCCAATCGAGATCATTGTTAGGTCTTGCTGTCCACCTTGTAGTAGCACATATAACCCGAGGCGCAGTGGGCGGGAGCCTCGCGCAGGGAGATGGCGCGCTCGATCACGTGGAGCTTCGGGACGCCGGCGCGGGCGCGATCGAGGACCTCGCGGACCATGCGGACCGAGGCGAGCTTCTTGAAGGGCGAAGCCTCGCGGCCGACGATCTTCAGCGACGCGATGCCGAGGCGGAGGAAGTCGGGGATGGCGCAGAGGCCGCAGGGACCGTAGGGGAGGCCCTTCGGAGTCGAGGAGCAGCCGTTGCCGTTGAGGTAGAAAACCCACTCGCGGTAGTCGGCGAGGTTGGCGCGCAGCCAGCGCTGGCGGCGGGCGGTGAAAAGCGGGCCGTACCATTCGAAGTCCGCTTGCATTTCGGAGAGGCTGGTGCAGAAGGCGCCTACCGAGTGATGATGGGTGGTGGCGCAGAAGCCTTCCTCGAAGGCGCAGCCGTCGTTGAGCATGAAGACTTCGATCTCGACGTCGCGGCCGACGTCGGCGGCGATGGTCTCGATTTCCGGGATGGTGAGGCTGCGGGGCAGGATGACGCGGGAGGGGCCGAAGTTGAGCAGGAACCGTATGGCCTCGGAGTTGAGAGTGGCGGCGACGGAGCTGACGTGGAGGGCGGCGGCGAGATTCTCTTCGCTGAGGCGGGCGAGAAGGTTGAGGTCGGTGACGATGAGGGCGTCGACGCCGACGTCGCCCGAGAGACGGCGGGCGAGGTCGAGCACCAGCGGCGCCTGCTCGGCGGTGTAGTAGGGGGCGTTGAGGGTGATGAAGACGGGAAGACGCGCGGCGTGGGCGGCGTCGACGAGGCGCTTCATCTCGGGCCAGGTTTCGAGGCTCCCGCCCTTGGCGGCGCGGCGGTTGAGCCAGGCGGCGCCGGTGTAGCGTTCGGACCACTCGCGAGGGACGATGCCGCAGTAGAGCTCTTCGGCGCCGGAGGCGGCGAGCATCTCGAGCTCGTCGTGGGCGCGGATGGGAGCGAGGATCTTCATGGGGGGAAAAGGCAAGTCAAAAGGCAAAAGTTCGAGCCGTGCGGCTGCGCCGGGCTTTCTTTGTCGCGGCTAGAGGCGGCTTCGGTTCTCATGAGACGCCGTTAACGGATGCCGTCATGGGGAGGCGCGGCTGGAAGATGAGGCGGGCGACGCGTCCGCTCGCGGCGTGATCGAGCAGGGAGCGGAGCATGGGCTCGGAGTGGGTGTAGAAGTAAGTATTGCCCTTGAGATAGAATTTCTGGTCGCGGTTCGTGAAGGGCGAATTGGTGTAGGTGTACTCGACCAGGTGGGTCTGACATTCGTGGCGGCAGGGAGCGCCGGGCTGGAACTTGTCGGCCTTGTGGTAGTGCAGGCCGGCGGCCATGCAGACGCGGCTTGTCGAGATGAATCCGAAGGGAAGATAGACGGCAACGGGGAGGCGGGCGGCGAAGCTGAGGTCCATACCTTGGGGGAGGTTGTCCATCTCGACGGCGGCGACCCCGAAGCGGCTTAGAAGCGCCGTCGAGGATTCGTTGTCGAGGTTGGAGCGCTGGAGGGCGGCCAGCGTCGCGGCGGCGGCGCCGTCCGCGGCCGGCGCTTCGCCGTAGATGCCCATGACGCGAGGGTCGCGCAGGGACTTGTTCAACAGCCGTCCCTGGACTGGGCGAAGTTGCGCAAATTTGCGTAACATTAGGTTGAGGACGCCCCAGTCATTGAAGACCACCTCGGTTCCCTCGGGCAGCAACGGCAGAAGCTCGGCGAGCTTGCGAATGCCCTCGTTGCTGACGTAGGGTGTCACGAGCGTAAACGCCAGGTCCCGGGCGCGCGCCGCCTCGACGGCAGCGGCCAACGCGGAGGGCGCCGGCAGCAGGTGCTCGCAGAACTCGTTGCCGAAGGCGCAGCGGGTGAAGCGGACCTGACCGAAGCGCTCTACGATCTGGCCGGCGGCCAGGCGTACGGCCGACTCCAACCGGGCGCTGCCTTCGAGGGAGGTGAAGCGAGCCACGGTCGCGTCGCCGTCGAGGTCCTGGGGGCCGGCGATGTGAACGCACCACTGCATCGGCGCTAAGACCGGCGGGGAATCACCAGCGGCTGCGTGGTCACATCGGCGTTTATGGCGATGGTTCCGCTTCGCCGGAGCGTCTCGGCGTCGTAGACGGGCCAGGCCGGCAGCGGCGCGTTCATGTAGATGCGCTTGCCGTCGCCCGAGAGGACAAAGCCGAAACTCGGGGGCCCTTCGACCTCGACGCGCTTGGTCACGGCGCGGCTCGGCATGTCGAATACCCAGAACTCGCGGCGCTGATTGCCGATGCTGCCGTGGAACGACATGGTGTACCCGGTCTTGCGGTCCGGCGTGACCTGCAAGCTGAACATTCCCGCGTCGGCCGAGGGCCCCACCGGGGTGAAGTCAAAGGTTCTCTTGATCAGATCGAAGCGGGCGATGCCGGCGACGGAACGGCGGACGATCGCGTCGGTGGAGTTGAAGATGCCGGTCACCGAATCGTGATCGTCATCGTCGTAGAAGTAGTCGCGGGGACCGAAGCCGATGTTGGCCATGCCGGGGTACAAGGGCTTCGAGAGCTCGATCATTTCGACCTGCTTGAAGTCGGCGGTGTCGAAGATGCGAACGTCGCCGGCGAACGAGTAGAGGAACTTGCCGTCGGGCGTGACGCGGAAGCCGCCTGTGTTGATGGGCTTGCCTTCGGTCTCCGGGACGTCGACGGTCTTGGTGATTTTCCCCTGCTGGATATCGATGATGGCGAACTTGGGTTTTTCGAGCTCGAAGCGGTCGATCTGCTTGGTGCTGGCGCGGATGCGGGCGTAGAGCAGGCGATCCTGCGGGTCGGGCGCGTAGCCCTGGAGCTGCACGCGGCGGTTGCCCTCGTTCAAAACGAAATGATGAACGACCTGGCGCGAGGCGATGTCGATGACTTCGAAGCCGTTATCCTTGGGTGTGGTGAGGTAGAACTTCTTGCGGTCGTAGGAGTAGCGCAAGCCGCGCGGGATGCCGGTCTTGAGCGGGATCTCGCCGACGATCTTGTGCTGGGTTTCGTCGATGATCAGGATGCGGCCCTGGAGGGCGCCGACGTAGATGAGCCCGGGGCCGAGGGTGTCGGCGCGGGCGGCGAGGGCGCCGGCCGTGGCAGCGAGGAATCTGCGCCGGGAGATCATGGGAACACCAGGTCGATATTGCGCCAGTCCTTGGCGGCGCTGGCGCACTTGGCGGTCCAGTCGGGGTAGTTGTTGAGGTGGTCGGGGACCTGGGCGGGCCAGAAGCAGCTCAGGTAGCAGTCATACAGGTCGCGCTCCAGCGGCTGGCACAGGCCGGCGGTGCCGCCGGCGGAGTCGACCTCCCAGCCCGGGGAAAACACCAGCGAGCAGCCCATCGGATAATGCGGGCGCGGCTGCTGCTGGCCCGGACCCTGCTGGAGGGCGAAGACGTCGCCGTAGGTGGTGTCCAGGTATTCCTCAATCCTAGCGGCCTTGCGGTTCACGGCGCGGAGGTGGTTCATATTTCCTTCCTGTCGTCGAAGTGTCGGAGGAAACTCGGGTTGCGGGCGGCGATCTCGCCGTAGAGGCCGAGGCAGACGTCGGTCCAGCCGCGGATCCAGTCGCAGTAGTGGAGGTTGGCGTGGCCGGTGTCGCCGTAGCGGACGTAGGCCTCGTGGTAGCAGCCGCCGGAGCAGACCGGGCGGGCCCAGCAGGTGTGGCATTCGGGCTTGGCGCTGATGTGGCCGCGGCGGAGGAAGTCGGCCTGTTTTTCGCGGTCGATGCCGGTCGAGATGTGGCCGAGCTTGTGGGTGTCGGAGTCGACGAAGCGGTGGCAGGGGGCGATGTCGCCGGAGGGGCCGACGCCGACCAGGCCCAAGCTGGCCCCGCAGGGATGGGCCTTGCTGATACCCGCGTGCAGCTCGCCGATGGTGTCGCTGACGTTCGAGAAGCCGTGGTGCTGGCCGCGGAGGGCGTGCTCCAGGTACTCCTGCGCGAGCTCCGTAAATTGCCGCAAGATCGAGTCCAGACCGTTCGTCCCGATGGCGTACAGGCGCACCGGCGAGGTCGTCACCGGGGCGAAGCCCACCTCGTGGAAGCCGAGGTCGTGCTTGAGGTGGCGGTAGATCTTGAGCACGTCGACGACCTGGGAGGTCAGCGTGACGCGCGCGGCGATGGGGCGAGTGGTGTGGCGCTTGAGCAGCTCGCGGACCTTGGGCTCGATGATGTCGTAACTGCCCTGGCCGCTCTTGAAGACGCGCAGGGAATCGTTGAGCTCGCGCGGGCCGTCGAGGCTGATCGTCACGCCGACTTGGTTTTCGGCGAGGTACTCGATGATCTCGGGGCGCAGCAGGGTTCCGTTGGTGGTGAGGCTGAAGTCGACATACTTGCCGGCCTCCCGCGCCTTCTCGCGAGCGTAGGCGACGATCTTCTTCACCAGCGGGAAGTTCATCAGCGTTTCGCCGCCGAAGAAGGTCACGTGGACGGAGCGGCGGCCCGGCGACTGCTCGAGCAGCAGATCGATCGAAGCGCGCGCCGTTTCCTCATCCATGAATTTGGGCTTGCCCTCGGGCGTGGCGACGCGGTCCTCGCCGAACTCGTAGCAATACTTACAGGAGAGGTTGCATTGATTGGTGACGTTGAGGACGACGGTCTGAAGCGGAAACGGCGAGGGGGCGGGCTGCGGCGGATCGGGGGGTTCGAGTCCGTTGGAGATGGCGCGGGTCAGGTGGAGCTCGTCGACGGCCTCGGCGGATTCGGCGGGCGCGAAGCCGCGGGCGGCGAGGGCGCCCAGCAGCGTTTCGCGCGGCTGCTCGGCGCCCTGGAGAAGCTCGAGGATCGCCGAGGACAGGGGCGTCAGCTCGAAAATGGCGCCGCTGGGCACTAGATATAAGTAGTTATGGCCGGCACCCTGGAAGGGATGATACTCGGCAAGGCGATAGGCGGTCATTGGGAGACCTCGGGCGTGTCCCAGCGGACGTAGAGCGGAATGGTGACGACCAGGTGGGCGCGGCCGCTGGCCGGCTTGCCGTCGCGGCCGGCCTTGGGATCTTTGTGCGTGGCGACGACCCAGACGTCGCCGAAGTTGTTCTGCCCGTGCTTGCGTTTCGGGTTGGGGCCTTCCATGGCGGGCGTGAACAGTCCGGTGGTGCTGAGGACGCCGACGAAGTCCTTGTCGTCGTCGCCGTAGGTGGCTAGAAACTCCTCGACGGACCAGGTCACGTCGGCGGCGCCGAGGTCGATGTCGTCCGGTGTATTCGGCTTGTTGTCGACGCCGCGGTGGTAGCCGCGAGCTTCGAATTGTTGGAAGCCCTTGGGATGGCCTGCGCCGCCGAGGCGGGCCATGGCGGCCTCGGGGAAGACCTTGAGGTAGTCGATCTTGTCGTAAACGGCAAAGGCGGCGGTCGAGACGGAGCGGCGCACGGCCACGTCGCGCTTGCCGGCAACGGCGCCGGCGGCGATGTCGACTTCCACGGTGAGGGTCCCCGGCGTCTGGTTGACGATGCGCTTGACGGTTACGCCCGAGCCGAGATCGAGCTCGTCGGGCTTCAGGTCCGTGGGAAGGTTGTAGCAGTAGATAACGAGGCGCTGTGCGGAGGAGCCAGCCTGCAACGCTGTGACGTTCGTGCCGAGCACCACCGGATCGTTGCCGGCGCGGCGCAGCGTGACATCGATGCCGAACTCGTCATAGCCGCCCCAGAACCAGCGGCCCTCCATCTGGGACTGGTCGCGCGACAGGAGCATGACCTCGCGGGCCTCGGGCTCGCCGGATTCCTTACTCTGCGAGCGGCCGCGCCAGGCGTAGCCGGTGTAGACAAGCGAGCGGCCGGTGCGGGCAACGGTCTTGCCGTCCTGGAGATAAAACAGCCGCGTGCTGGTGGTGAACTCGTCGGCCTGCGCCGTCGGCTCAATGGTCATTTCGCCGAAGATCCGGCCGCGTCCCGGCTCGGAGGCAGTGACGAGCCAGCGGCCGGCGAGCCTGACAGGGCGCATGCCGGCGCGCCAGGCGGCCCACTCCGGCGTATGCAGGGGATAGGTCTTAGCTAGAAATTCGACGGCGCGGTCCCCGGGATCGCGCGTGTCGGTTCCCGGCGCGGGCGGCGGGGCGTTGGGGTTGCGCGGGCCGCGGCGAAAGCCCTGGAACTCGGCCAGAGGAAAATAGCCGACGTGCATGGTGAGCAGCAATTCCCATTCTTCCTTGGTTCGCCGCCACGACATGGCGCGGCCGGCGGCGTGGCAGATGACGCAGGCTTCCCGGATGCTGTCGTTCGGCAGGGTCTCGTCGAGCATCCGCCGCTCGGCGATGTACAGGGCGGGCTTGGCTTCCTCCGGCGCGAGGCCGTGGCTGTTGCTGAGGTACTTGACGATGGCGCGGGCGTCTTCGGGGGAAAGCTGGAGTCCGTTCAGGCGCACCATACGCCGGATGACTTGCTGCCAGCCTTCGGGCGTGGTTCGTTCCCAGGAGATGCGCGTGAGATTGCTCTTGTCGTCTTTCTTGTGACAGGGCGAGCACTTGTCGATGGCGAGCTGGCTCGTGACGGGGATGCCGTCTTCGGTGGGGGGCTTGGGCGCGGCTTTTTCGGGCGGCGGCGTCTGAGCGCGCCACGTCAACGGAAAACAAAGGAGAACTGCAACCGCGATGAGGATGCGGCGCGGGGGGCGCACGTTCATGATCCTCCGGGCGAATCTACAGTGTAGCGCATCCGGTCGAGGCGCGCCATGACCGCCGCACGGCGGCACGCGGGTGTCAACGAGCCTCGGTGACCAGGTGACATACACCGCCGGTCTGTCAAACGATGGGCAGGGCGTTTACGGCAGGCGCCCTACAGAAGCGGCGGACCAGAGCAGACCCGGACCCAGCGAGGCCAGCACGATGCGTCGCGGCGGCGGCTTCCGCTCCAGTAACCGCGATAACGCCACGGCGCAGGTGGCCGAACCAAGGTTCCCGCAGGTGCGGGAGAGCTGCGTGAACTTCTCCAGCGGAATCCCGCAGCGGCGGGCCAGAATCTCCACGGCGCGGGGGTTGGGCTCGTGTATCGCGAAGCCATCGGCGTCCGGATGGGCCTGAATCAATCGGGCCAGGTGACCGATGGCGGCGTCGGCGAGTTGCGCACCTTGAAACTCGACAGCCAGGTCTCCGCCAGCGGCTGGCGCGATCCGGAGGGCGGACGCAAACGCTCCGGCACAGCCGAAGCGGAAGTCTCCGAGGAAATAGGGCGCCCCGGCTGCGGCGTCGAGCACCACCGCGCCCGCGGCGTCGCCGAACAGAGCGGCCAGTTGCCAGGGGGCGGAGGTGCCGGCGAAGCGGCGGCTGTGCACGTCGGCGGCGACCACCAGGGCGTGGCGGCCGGCGCCCGCAGCCAGGACGGCGCGGGCGGCAGCCAGGGCGTTCATCAGGCCGAGGCAGCCTCCGCCCACGTCCAGCGCCCAGCATCGTTCGGGGAGCAGCAGGGCGCTGTGAAGGGCCGCCGCCAGCGACGGGAAGCCGAGGAACGTTTCCGAAGCCGCCACCAGCAGGTCTACATCGTCGAGCTCGGTACGGGCCGTTAGCAGGGCCTGGCGGCAGGCGGCTTGTGCGAGGGACACCTCGGTTTCGCCTGGCGCCGCGCGGACCACCGACTCGATCCCGGTCCGGGAGCCGATGACGCCGGAAGCGAGGCCGTAGTCGGCGTCGAGCGTTGCGCCGGGCCTCTGCTCCGAGCCGAGGGCTGCGCCCCATCCCCTGACGCCTATTGTTAATAGTGATCCGGCGCCGGTCAATTCCTGCGGCGCCGGCCGGCTCCGGCTGAGCAGCTCGGCCAGCACGCGGATGCTGCGCGGTTTCCCTGCCGGCCACACAGCGCCAAGATTGGAAACGCCGGCCTGGTTTTCGAGCTCCGACAGGATTCCGACCCATCCCATGGAATCGACTGCGCCGGTGTCGAGCAGATCCTCGTCGTCGCCGGGGCGCCGGCCCTCCCCGACGACGAGCTCCACCGCGCGTCGCGCCATTTCCATCATTCCAGCCACGACTCCTTGGGCTCAGGGAACAAAGAATCGAGCATCAGCCAGCACCTTTCCTCCTTCGGCCGGGCCAAGCCGATGCGGGCCAGGCGGCACTTGGATCGCACCACACGCTCGCGAATCGGACCGTTGAGCTTCTCCTGAGCTCTACCCGCATCGAGCAAGCGCCGGAGCACCCAGTTCCACCCACGGTCCACCACCGGCAGGCTGTGCAACGCCTCGCCCGAGGCAAGCAGGAGGCGGCAGCGGAGCCGGGCTTCTTCGTCGGCATCAAAAATCTCGAAGCGAACGTCCTGCAGCACGCAGCCGGAGACCGATCGGCTGGCCTCATACGGATGCACCCACACGGCGCCTCCCCCGTAAGGGCTGGGCTGAACGGGCGTGCCGAACAAACCTAACAGGGACGCCGCCAGCTCCGCTTGACGCAAACAGGCCACCAGTTCTTCTTCGGTGGCAGTGCGGTTCGTCGCCGTCAGCCGCAGGGCGGCGTGGTCCTCGAAGTGGGGAGGATCGGTCTCAGTTGGACTCAGGTCGGCCCGGATGTAATGCCCACGCTGGTGGGGGAACTCTCTCGGCCAGGCGTAGGCGCCTTGGGGCACGGGGCGAACCGTGCGCCAGCGCCCGCCGGGCGCCGGCTCGATCCCCAGGACGCAGTAGCCGGGACCCATCTCCGTGATGTCGGAAATGAGCAGCTCATGGGTGTTTGGCATGGGTCGACAAGTGCTGCACGCCCACAGCGTGCCCCTGCGCATTCCAATGCCCGGCCAGAAGCTCGGCGGCCAGCCGGCGGTGGCACTTCTCGGCGGTCGGCTCGGAGCACAGCAGCGCCACCACTCCGTCGTACGGAGCCGGGTCGATCGCCTGGGGGACGTTCCGCTCCTGCATCAGCCGCAGGAACGATGCCTCGTACTGCGGCCAGTCGCGGGTGGCCCTATAGGCATCACGAATGGCCGGACTGGGCGCGAGCAGCGGCTCGTGAAGGTAGTCGATGCCGGCCACGGCGCCCAGGAAATACTCGATATCCGGATGCTTGGCAAAACCGGCGAGCTGCCCCACGCGGTTCTCCCGTACGTCGATCAGCCGTTGAACCCCGGCGCCGGTCAGAAGAGTAAAGAACTGTTGGGCCGTCTTCTTCGTGAAGCCGATGGTGCAGATGGTGAGGGTCATGCGCCGAACTCCCGCTCCTGCTGGACCGGCCGGTCGGGGCGAAAGGCAAACTGCGCCGCCTGCCGCGAGTAGGCTTCCTCCAGGGCCGCGGCGCGGCCGGCAGGGGTGTAGAAGAGGCCGCCACGGGCCACCGCCGCCGCGCCGTGCTCCGCGAGCAGCCGGTCTTCGGCATCGGCCTGCTCTTCGATCCCGCCGCCCTTGCGGATGTGGCGCGGCGCCACGCCCCAGGCCGCCAGTTCCGCGCAGTTCATCAGGAAGCGGTGGCACTCGAGGGGATCTTCCTCGGCGCACATCATGGCTACGGTGGCCCGCTCCAGCAGGATGACCAGGCGCTCCAGGCCGTGGCGGAAAGCGAAGGATTTCCGGCGTAGAGAGTAGTCCACATACCCAGCGGCGTAGACGGCAGGGTCGTCCGGGCGGCCGCCGAGCTCGTCGCCAAACGAAACGTAGCCGATCCCCCGCTCGCCCAGCAGCGCTTCAAAGCCGGGCTGGCTGAAATGCGGGTAGCGGCCACTGTAGGGCCGGCTCCGCACATCGGCGACCGTCTCCACCTGGCGCCGGCGAAGCAGCGCGGCAAAGTCGTCGATTCCCAGATTGGAATGCCCGATCGTGTAAACCGGAATTTCCATTTTGGGTCCGGCAAAAAGCGATCCTAGCCCCCCTACGCGTCAACCTCCCATTTCGGTGGGGGGCTTGGGCGCGGCTTTTTCGGCGGGCGGCGTCTGAGCGCGCCACGCAAACGGAAAACAAAGGAGAACTGCAACCGCGATGGGGATGCGGCGCGGGGGGCGCACGTTCATGATCCTCCGGGCGAATCTACAGTGTAGCGCAAGTCGGCCGCCGGCGGGCGGTCAGGGCGTCAACAAGAACGCGTGATTGCAGGAAGCGGGTAGAATCCCGCTACGACGGTGTGCGCTGCGATTCGTCAGGGGGTCTTGGAGATCTCGTATACGGTCGTCGTTCCGCTGATCTCGTTGGAGACAATCAGAAGCGGGTTTTGGTTGGGGCTATCCTCCGCCCGGACAAAAACCAGTCCCTCCGGCCCGAGGTCGCCGCCCTGGCCTGCCGCGGGAGTCTGCGAGAAATTCCGGTTATTGATGTACTGAACGAAAGTGGGCGCGAACGGATCGGTAATGTTGTAGACCATCACCCCGCCGATTCGCTCCAGGCCGATGAAAGCGTAGGTTCTGCCGAAAGCCTTGCCGATGGCGACACCCTCCGGTTCCGGACCCTTGTCGTCGCTGCGGTTGTCACGCGAGTTGCTCGTACTGTTGGCGTTGAACCGGGTGGGGAAGGCGGCGGCCGTGATCTGTTCAAGCTGGTCCCCGCTGTCGAACACCAGCGCGCCCGAAACCGTCCGAATGGAGAAAGAGCGCGCCCCGAAGGAGAAGATCTGGTCGAAGTCGCCATCCCCGTCGGTGTCGCCGTTTGCCGTCGAGACCGTCAAGCGGCCGAGGTTTCCCGCCATCTTGAGCGTAGCGGCAGTCGGAAAGGCCGCCGGGTCCAGGACATAGGTCGCTGCGCCAACGCGAGTCTCCTCGAACCCGCGCGCGTCGCCCTCGTTGCCCATGACCAAGAATGTGTCTCTCCCGTGATGGTAGGCAGCGATCGAGTCGGGCTGAAATATGCCGAACACCGGCCAGGTGGCGATGTTGTTGGCGCTGTCCTGATCGCTGACATCCAGTCCGTTCCCGGCGAGGCTGTGGTCCTTGAAGCCGAGGCCCGCGAGCGCCGTAACGGTGGCGGTCTCGATGTCCACGGTGGCCAGGGCGTTGTTCTCCTGGAGGGTGACCCAGGCGGTCCTGGAGTCGTGCGAGACGGCAATGAATTCGGGTTCCAGGTCCTGAGCGACGGTCGCACCCGGCGTGAAGACGCGAATGCTGGGATCGAGCGCGACGCCGTTGAACGGCGCGAAACTGGCCGTGGCCACGTTGGCGTTGGTCAGGTTCGCTGCGCCGACGGTCATGTCGATAATGCTGACGGACCCCTCCGGGTCGCCGCCGCCGCTTGGCTCGCCCTCGTTGGCGACGAGCAGCCGTCGGCAGTTGGGCGTGAAGATAACCATGTCGGGAAGCGCGCCCACGGTAACCGAGCTCAGCGGCGCTCCGCTGGTGTCGAAGAACTTCACAGTCCCGGGAGTCGTTATTACCGGATTTTCCACGGCCACGGCGACCACGCCGTTGCAAACAGCGACGCTGTTGGGATTGCCGCCCAGAGAACCGATCGTGCCAAACGACGTCGGCACAGCGGGATTCGTGAGGTCGAGAATCACGATGGTGTCGGCGGCGCCATTCACGCTGAAGAACCGCTTGGTTGCCGGATCGAAGGCCCCAACCTCCGCGGCGCTGCCATTGAAGATGCCGGTAGAGTGTGTCCCGATGACCTGCAACTGGATCTCCCCGGCCAGGGGCAGAACCAGCAATCCGCTCAGCGCCGTCAGAATCCGCAGTCGTGTCATCTGATGCTCCTTAGTTCGATTCAGGTTCAACCGCCGTATGGGCGGAGAATACGCCACTCCTCCGAATCAGTCAACATCAGAAATAAGCAAGTAAAGTACTAGTACGAGGCGCACGTCAGGCCCCCCGACCCGGAGCGGGCGGCCGGCGGCCGTAGGCGCCGCCGCCGGGGGACTCGATGGTGAGGACATCGCCGGGACGGGCGTCCAGGCTGAGCTTGGAGGGCAGCCTCCGGCGGTTGAGACGGTTGCGGCCGGGGCGGCCCGGCGAGCCGCCGTCGAGGCCGTAGGGTCCGCGGCGGCGGCGGTCGGAGAGGATGGTCACGTGAGTATCAGTAAGAAACTCGACCCGCTTGACGATGCCGTCGCCGCCGGGGAAGCGGCCGCGGCCGCCGGAGCCGCGGCGGATCGAGTAGCGGCGGACGCGCACGGGGTAGAGATGCTCCAGCGCCTCGATGGGGGTGTTGAGGCTGTTGGTCATGTGCGTGTGGGTCGCGCTTAGACCCGGAGCGGTAGGGCGCGCGCCCATGCCGCCGGCTATCGTTTCGTAATAGGCGAAGGGCCGGCCGCTGCGGGGATCGATGCCGCCCATGGTCCAGTTGTTCATGGTGCCGGAGCTGGCGGCGGGGATGCGGCCGGGCAGCGCCTGGGCTAGCGCGCCGAGCACGACGTCGGTGACGCGCTGGGAAGTCTCGACGTTGCCGCCGGCGACGCTGGCGGGCGGCTGGGCGTCGACAATCGACCCCGGGCGCGTGATGACGCGGATCGGGCGCATCAGGCCGGCGTTGTAGGGGACGTCTTCGGGGATCAGGCAGCGGAAGCAGTACATCGACGCGGAGGCCGTGACGGCGCGGTTGGCGTTGACGCCGCCCGAAACCTGCAGGCCGGAGGCGGAGAAATCGAGCGTGACGCCGTCCGGCGGATCGACGCGCATCACGACGTGAATGCGGATGGGCGCATCGGTGATGCCGTCGTCGTCGAGGAAGTCCTCGAACTCGTAGCTGCCGGCTGGGATTTCAGCGAGGCGGGCGCGCATGATGCGCTCGGTGTAGTCTTGGAGCTGCAGGACCCGGCGGTCGACCTCGTCGCGGCCGAACTTCTCGGTGACAGCGAGCAGGCGGCGCTCGCCGACGCGATGGGCCGCGATCTGGGCTCCGAGGTCGCCGCGGCGCTCGTCGGGGGTTCGCACGTTGAGAAGCAGCAGGGAGAGGAGGTCGTCGTCGAGGACGCCGCGGCGGAACAGTTTCACCGGCGGGATGCGGAGTCCTTCCTGGTAGATCTCGCGGGCCAGCGGCATGGAGCCCGGGGCCATGCCGCCTACGTCGGAGTGATGGGCACGGGAGGCGACATAGTAGGCGGGCTGCGCCTCGCCCGCCAGAAACACGCCCGACACGGCGGTGATGTCGGGCAGGTGGGTGCCGCCGCGGAAGGGGTCGTTGAGGATGACGACGTCGCCGGGCTCGAGCCTGGCGCTGCGGATCGCTTCCTCCACCGAGGCAGGCATGGCGCCGAGGTGGACCGGCATGTGGTCGCCCATGGCGATGGTCTGGGCGCGGGAGTCGTAGATGGCGCAGGAGTAATCGCGGCGCTCTTTGATGTTCGGGGAGAAGGAGGTGCGGCGGAGGACGATGCCCATCTCTTCGGCGATGGAGACGAAGAGGTTGCGGAAGACGTCGAGGTCGAGGGAGAGGGTTTCAGGCATGGCGTTTTCGCAGGATCCGATTACCGGCGGCGTCCTCTTCGAGCCGCCAGGCGGGCGGAACGTAGGTGCTCGAGAATGTTTCGGGGGGCGACGGCGCGGCGAGGTCGATTTTGTCGGTCATGGAAGTGCCGCGGAGCCGGGCGGTGACGGCCTCCACTTCCCTGCCCTCGTGGTGGTAGCCGTAGAGGCGGCGGTGGGCGTCGTCGAAGGCGGCGCGGTCGGCGTAGGGCAGCGTGATCTCGTAAGACTGGCCGCGGTAGCGGAGGTCGATGAGGCGCTCGCAGAGAGGCGTCGCCACGCCCATTTCGGCGAACTCGGCGGCGGCTTGCTGTTCCATTTCGCCGAAAGCGAGATCGACAGGCTTGCCGAGTACCGACCGCGAGTAATCGCGGACGACGTCGGCGACGAGCATACCGAGGGCCGAGAGCACGCCAGCGTGGCGCGGGACGAGGACGGTCGAGATTTCGAGGCGCTCGGCGAGTTGGCAGGCGTGGAGTCCGCCGGCGCCGCCGAAGCTGAGCAAGGCGAACTCGCGGGGATCGTGGCCGCGCTCGATGGAGACGGCGCGGATGGCGCGCTCCATGTTGGAGTTGGCGACCTCGATGATGGCCTCGGCCATGCGGCCCGGCTCAACGCCTTGCGCAGCGGCGAAGCGCTCGAGACAGCGGGCGGCGCGCGACGCGTCGAGGGTCATGCGGCCGCTCAGGAACTTTTCCGGATCGATGCGGCCGAGGTAAAGGTTGGCGTCGGTGATGGTAACGCGGTCGCCCGCGCCATAGCAGGCGGGGCCGGGCGAGGCGCCGGCGCTCTCGGGGCCGACGCGCAAGGCGCCGCCCGCATCGACGTGAGCGATGGAGCCCCCGCCCGCGCCGACCGAGTGGATATCAAGAATAGGAACGCGGACGGGAAAGTCGCCAATCTCGGATTCCTGGGTGAAGCTGTAGCGGCCGTCGTAGAGAGAGACGTCGGTGGAAGTGCCGCCCATGTCGAAGCTGATGACGCGGTCGAAGCCGGCGTGGCGGGCGACGGCGGCGGCGCCGAGCACGCCGCCCGCCGGTCCGGACTGGATGGTGTGAATGGCGCTGCGGCAGGCCATCGCGGAAGAGATCGAGCCGCCGTTCGACTGCATGATTCGCAGCCGGGTCGAGCCGAGCGTGCCGCTGAGGCGGGTCAGGTAGCGCGCCATCAGCGGGCTGACGTAAGCGTTGACCAGGGTGGTCGAAGCGCGCTCGTATTCGCGGTATTCGGGCAGGACCTGGTGAGAGAGCGATACGAAGAACTCCTCAAGTAACGGTTGAAGCGCCAGCTCGTTGGCCGGGTTGGCGTAGGAGTGCAACAGGCAGACGGCGACCGACTCGACGCCGCGGCGGCGGAGCTCGTCGGCGATGTGGCGGACGGCATCCTGGTCGACGGCCTTTTCGATCGAGCCGTCGCAGAGAGTTCGCTCCGTGATACCGCGCGTGAGTCCGCGAGGGACGAGATCCGCCCGGCCGGCGCCGAAGAAGTCGTAGAGATGTTTGCGGTGCTGGCGTCCGATGCGCAGCATGTCCTCGAAGCCCTCGGTCGCCAGGAACGCGGTGCGCGCGCCTTTGCGCTCGAGCAGCGCGTTGGTGGCGACGGTCGAGCCGTGGACGATGTCGGCGGCGGCCAGTCCGGCGATGCCATCGAGGATCGCGCGCGAGGGGTCGTCGGGGGTGGAGCGAACTTTGCGGGTCAGGAGCGTCGAGCCATCCCAGGCGACGATGTCGGTGAAGGTGCCGCCGGTGTCGATGCCGAGGCGCAGGGACGCCGGATTGTTGTGGACGTTGCTCGTCACTCCGTGCTATGATAACTTTTAATGCTGCTCGCTTACGCCTACTTTCACTGGTTCCGATTTACGGGCGCAGTCCCGTAGAGTGGCGTAGGTTTCGCGGCGCAATTCAAACGACAAACCGAACCCACTCGAAAGAGTGGGTTTTTGTTTTTTGGGGGACCACATGATTGTATCGATGAAGCTCGGGGCGCCGAAAGAGCAGGTGGAGCACGTCTGCAAGCGCATCGAGGCGTTCGGCTACAAGGTGCACTCCATCCGCGGAGACGAGCGGGTGGTGATCGCAGCGCTCGGAATCGGAGACGTCACGCATTGCCTGGAGTCGCTGGAGGCGGCGCCGGGCGTGGAGAGCGCGGTGCGGATCTCGGCGCCCTACAAGCTGGTGAGCCGGCAGGTGAAACCCGAGCGGAGCCAGATCCGCGTGGACGGGGCGGTGATCGGCGGGGGCGAGTTCATCGTGATCGCCGGGCCGTGTTCGGTGGAGAGCGAGAAGCAGTTGATGACGACGGCGCGGGCGGTGGCGCGGTGCGGGGCGCGGTTGCTGCGGGGCGGGGCCTTCAAGCCGCGCACCTCCCCCTACGATTTTCAAGGGCTGGAGCTCGAAGGGCTGAAGCTGCTGCGGCAGGCGCGGGAAGAAACCGGGCTGTCGATCATCACGGAGGTGATGACGGACAGCGACGTGGGGCTGGTGGCGGAGTACGCCGACGTGCTGCAGATCGGCGCGCGGAATATGCAGAACTTCGCGCTGCTGAAGGCGCTGGGGAAGATCGGGAAACCGGTGATGCTGAAGCGCGGGTTGAGCTCGACGATCAAGGAGCTGCTATTGTCGGCCGAGTATGTAGTGTCGCACGGGAATCCGGACGTGATCCTGTGCGAGCGCGGGATCCGGACGTTCGAGACGGCGACGCGGAACACCTTCGACATCGGGGCGGTACCGGTGCTGCACGAGATGACGCACCTGCCGGTGGTCCTCGACCCGGCGCACGCCACCGGCAAGAGCAGCCTGATTCCGTCGCTGGCGCGAGCGTCGGTGGCGGTGGGAGCGGACGGGCTGATGGTCGAGGTCCACCCCAGTCCGGAGGAGGCCTTCAGCGACGGGGCGCAGTCGCTGACTTGCGAGCAGTTCGAGCGGATGATGCGGGAGATGGAGCCGTACTTGAAACTGTGGCGGGAGGCGCGGGCCACCGCCGCCGCCTCGGCTTGATCGCCGGGCGTTCCCTGACCTGGGCGATTCCGCTGGTCCCGCTCATCGTCTAACTGCTGTTCCCGATGAAAGGCTATTACTGGTGGCTGGCGGCAAGGCGTCGACCCCCTCGGGTCGATCCAAGAACAATGCTGAAGCGCACGTTTCGATTCTACCGGCTCGAATCTCGATAGTGGAGGGGT
>Ga0247727_10003307_pt1 | contig 35806 bp, 26 predicted proteins | sample WisWelCaveWW1625_FD_202498 | JGI IMG/M metagenome (GOLD analysis project Ga0247727, IMG submission 202498) | Biofilm microbial communities from Wishing Well Cave, Virginia, United States - WW16-25 | ecosystem: Environmental > Aquatic > Deep subsurface > Groundwater > Cave microbial mat | place...
GGCATCCGGCAGGTATTCTCCGGGTCCTGGCATGGCGATGCCCTCCTTGGCAAGTACATTGAGGCGGAGAGCTTACGCCATATGCCTGGTTTTGTCACTAGAAGCCCGGTAACGATGCGATAGTCTCAAAGCCTTTCGCCTTTCGCCTTTCCCCTCTCGCCTTTCGCCTTTCGCCTTTCGCCTTTCGCCTTTCGCCTTTCGCCTTTCGCCTTTCGCCTTTCGCCTTTCGCCTTTCGCATTTCGCATTTCGCCTTTCGCCTTTCGCCTTTCGGCAAAGCGAAGTAAGGGAAGTGTCGATGGGAACGAAAAACAACAACGAAGCCGATTGGAACGAAAAGGAAAGACAGCTTCCATCCGGTCCGGCCGGGGGAACTGTTGAACCGTGGGACGAAGGCGCGCTGGTGCTCGGCTGTCTGGCCAAAGATCGCGCAGCACAAACCACGTTGGTCTTGGGCTACGCCCAATGGATTCACGCCGGCGCGATCCGGTCCTACCACAAGGCAGGCAAGCCATCGTCATGCGAACCGCGCGACTTGGTTCACAGATTCTTCGTGCAAGTCTTCACTGATCCATTTGCCGTGTTGGACAGGTTTGATCAGTCCGGACGGTCAGGCAAGCTCGGACCATTCTTGGCTATGGTTGCCTTTTATCGTTGTTTGAAGATGCTCAAGGCGTCCGACCTGAGCATGCCGGCCTCTGCTTGCGCAGCCGGTGCGATTGATTGGCAGGCGATTCCCGATCACCCGCACGAGATTCCGATCAATCCCGATAACTTGCTACGCCAAATCCTGGCTGAACTGAGCGACACCACGCGTGATATTTTGCAAAGGCGGCTCGGAATCGGACCATACCGTGTCCAACACAGCGTGCGTGAGATTGCGCAGAAACTCGGTTGCACTACCCGCCAAGTCTACTATCGCATCGCCAAAATGCGTGGTCTTCGCAGGAAAGTCATTGCCCGGTTGCAGAGAGACAACTCCGACGAGTTCGCGTGACCGCTGTAAGTTCCGTGGCGAAAGCATGATCCGAACAAAATAGCAGCCACGCGAAAATTCTTTTGTAAAACTGCCCCTTCCACGGGAATATATGGTAGAGGCACTGAGGTGATCTGAACCGGCCAGAGCCGAGGCGCACCTGGAGCCGCACCCGTGGTCCCAAAACTGCCCGGCATCTGTTTCGCCCTTCTTCTTGCGATCTTCGCCACCGGCTGTACCGAGCTGTCCGGCACCGCCAGCGAACCTCTAACCCCCAACCCCCAACCCCTAACCCCCAGTCTCCTCACTCCTTCTGCCCAGACCATCGATCTCGGCATCGTCCGGCAGGCAGGCCAGGAACAAGAGACGTTCGCCCTGAGGAATCCCGGAACGGAACCGGTCGAAATCACCAAGTTTGAAACAAGCTGTGATTGCCTGGAAATCGCCTTGTCTCGCCGCAAGATTGGACCGTCCGAAAAGGCCCTCGCCGTAGCGACGCTCGACCTGGGCAAGGAGCCACAGTTTGTAGGCAATCTGGCCATCGAAGTCAAAGGGCTGGCATCGAACGGAAAAACCGCCTTTGCCATCGTAGTGGAAGTGGCCGTTCGCCCAGGCAACGAGTTTGAGCGACCTTCGGCAACTGACCACTGACCCCTGGACAACTGATCCCTGAGTGAATGGAGGATGCGTTATGAGAAGCACCGCTTGGTTCTTGACGAAAGCCGTCGCGACCTTCGGCCTGTTGATCTGCGTAGCGGGACTCGCCGCCGGTGCCGCGTGCCGACAATTCGATGGCACAATTCACCCCCTGGCACCCGAAGAAATGGCTGCCACCGTCGGGTTGCAGACGGCCGACTACGTCTGTTACCCCACCGGTTTCGGCTGTTGCCAAGGCTTTCAGTGCGGCCAATGTCCAGACTGCTTTCAATGCACCGATCAGACATCGACTGCTTCTGTATGCAACTTCCAAGAGGGTTTCACATGCACCTCGCTGCCGAGCGTGACATGCGGAGACTTATTGCAAGGTCAGTGCAGAGAATGTTGCAAGGAGGGCGGCTGCGAGTCGTATTGTAACATGGGCACAACGATAGTTGTGGGGTTGTGTGGCACGCTGGCGCAATGTCAATGACTTTTGCGAGTCGGACGCAAATCCGGCAGTTGCATAATGGAGATTTTGAAATGACTCTGAACACACACCGGCATCGAAATCTGCTGTGGCGAAGTTGCGTGTGGATCACTGTAATTGTTCTTATTCCTCCAATGCCAGCATCACAGATTATCATTAATGGATCCGTGATGGCTGAGGATCCCTGTTGGGATCGCAAGCTCAATCCCGGAGGAATTACTGGTTCTTGCGCTGACTGTGTTGAGACGTCCTTTCTGGACGGTTATTGTCCTCCTGGAGGGGTCATCACAGTCTTCCCGCATTACAAATGCGTGCCAGCCACCACTCTCGGTAAGAGGGAATGTACGCGACAGTGGCAAAACATCGGAGCATATAACGCATGTGAACCACAGATTGATTTGGGCAACTTGGCCCTCTGCTTTCTTGCGATCGGCGCATGTGGCCCTATCTGTGTTGCTTGTATCCCTGCCTGTGTCACGGTAATCCTCTGCGTTGGATGCCTTGCAGGTTGCGCGGCATCGTGCGGCTCCATATACCCGGCATGCAGATTCTGTAACTGGGTAAAGTGCGGGCCATCAACAACGTCGGAGTATATCTATGACTGGGTATCGACTGGATTGAAAGGGCAAGCTTGCTGCCCTGAGTAACTCGGCCTCGAACCCACCGGACTAACAACCAATTATGATTCTGCATTCTGGCACCATACAGCTTTCTGCAGTCCTTACCTCAACTTTGAGTTGCTTCCAAGCTTTATGTCTACTGCTTGATTCGCCCCAATGCAGTCTCCAAGATGAGGAACTGCCAACGATAGAACAAGTCGAACGGCTCGTTGGTGCCGCATGGCACGAACCACCGTCAGTAATTGAAGTCCGTCTTCAAGGCACGAAGACTTTTCCAGCGATGAACAAAGAACGGAGAGCCGCTTTCGAAGAGGCTGTGCGGAAGCACTTTTCCCGTGAGTACAGTGATCCTGCCAAAGTCGAAGAGATGGTTAGACTTCAGCCAGCAGTTGGTCCCCAACGAAGACGGTATGAGGAGATCGTCAGAATCTCCGGCAGCCGAATGCGTATTGATCGTGCAGAAACCGTTCAATATGAACGGCCATCACCGGGAATTGACTCGCTGGAAATGCCGAACCATGTCTCCGAACACACCATTGTCAATACCGGACAACCTGACTTTCCGGCATTTGCTTACTATCACGATAAGAAATGCGCCACACAGCTCACTAGCGCATACGTTTTTCACGCTGTCACCGAGAACCTTTTCATGGATGAAAATGTCTCGTTGCTTCTAAAGGCTGCTCTCGGATCGCCAAATCTACTTACCCAGCGAGCAGTGCCTGACAGGAACAAGATGCAGCAATTGGTTGCAGGCACTCACGAAGTCTTGTCTATGCAAGTGACTAGTGAAGAGTATGAGAATCATGCGTGTGACTTAGTCCTTCTCCAATCTGCACAACAGCCCCGCCCCATGCTCTTTGCACTCGTGTGTGATAGCAAGGACTATTCCAAGGTCTATCGCACGGAAGCATTTAACCCTAAGACGGCAACGGCGCTATACACACGAGAGCGGTCCGATTTTAGGCAAGATGGCTTTCCGCGAAAGATGCGCTTTCTGGTAAGAGCGGAAGAGGTCGAGCATCAAGGAGTTCTCCTTGACGAATTAGAGATTTCTGACATCAGGATTGACGCGGAATTGCCAAGCACGCTATTTCGTTGGAATCCACCGACTGGATACAGCATACTCGAAAGGATCGACCGTAATGTTGCAGACCAGAATCCAATCCCGCCTCCACAAGTCCAAAAGGCTGCGAGCATGATTCGCATTGCACTGTTCGCGTCGCTCGCTGTTTTCATTTTTTGTCTGCTGCTTTGGTTCGCGCGTTGGATGTGCATGCCCAAAAGCTAAACCCTTGTGTCCTCGAGATCCTTTCGATGAGAGCCATTCCTTTTGTGGTCCTAGTTCTTTCCGCCGCGGGCATCGTCATGTTTGGTGTCGCTTTTCTATTCATGGCAGACGACCGGCAAGCTACGTCCGTCCAACGCCCTGCAGCTCCACGCTTATCAGTAGTCGAACCCAAACCAGGTTCACTCGATGTGCTTCATGGCGAGAAGGTGCAATTACAGATAAAGGTCAAGAACGATTCCCGAGTAACTGTAAATGCCACTGAGGTTCTTGGAACGTGCGGGTGCGCCAGGGCGCGTCTAGTTCCAAACACTCTGCAGCCTGGCGACAGTGCGATCCTCTCGGTGTCTTTCAATTCGGGTGTAAAGCCAGCAGGTGAGGTCAGCCTTGAGTTTTTTGTTCTCACGAAAGAAGGCCATCGCATTCGGATCCCGGAAATCCTGCTTTGCAGTCGACAGGACGTCGTCTTTACACCGCCATTCCTGGACATTGGAGATGTTGTTGACGGAGAACGCGTCCAGCGAGTCCTCACGATTACTTCCAAATCAACAGACCAGATTCCAGCATCAGCTACCGTGAAGACAAGTTCGGAGGATGTTCAGTTAGAAATTGAGCAATCCGACATGACTCAAGCAATCACGAAGAGCGACGAAGGGAATCGCTTGCCTTTGGTTGTCCGTGCTGCGGTTCATGCTGCCCAAAGTCCGATCCGATTCAATGAGCACATCGAGATTACTTTGCCGGCCTTTCGAGGACGAGACCGCACTTTCACGATTCCTGTGATCGGTCGAGTTGTAGAAGCGGTTCAGGCAAACCCCGAGCACTTGTTTTTGGGTGTCATCCGACCTTCCAGCCCGATTCGGAGAACACTCAATGTTAGACACGTGATTGGAAAAACCGTGACCATAGAATCTGTCCAGGCCCCCAATTGGGTTCGATTGAATTGGCAAGCAAAAAGTGTAACAGCTTCTAAGAGTGCATTGGATATCGAGTTTGTGCTTTTTCCACCGCCAAACAGTGTTGAGTGCTTCACGCTCGGAATCAAGGTCTCCTCCGAAGCAACGTGCTGGTCGCTCAAGATCCCGTGTAACTTCATAGCTACGAGCGACAACACGCCTACAAGTAACTCGTCTGCAATAACTGAACGCACTGGCTCACTTGAACCAACAGCGCTTATGAACGAAACAACTCTAACGCCGTTCTCGCAAACCGGAACATCATGGACTACGCCGGCTCTAGCCGATTCTCTGCAAATTTCACCGCCGATGAACGAACTCTATTCTCCGGATCACCGTGTGAAGCTACCACGCACCACTCGGCCCTTGGCTTTTGGCTCCCCTGGCACAGCAATCATGTTAGCTGGAATTGGCCTTCCGGTCGTCTTTGCCACACTGTGGATTACTCAGTACAAGTTGCAGCTCAAGCGATGGTTTGGAAGACGATGAACACTGACGTCCAGCAACAGAGAGGACCGCGAGTCCGGAGTTGCTGCGCCTTAGGCTTTGACCAAGACCTTATTGACTTGAAAGATAGACGCCAAACCACCTGCGGCCAATTACTGAATCTCCGCGTCGTCGTGCTAGTGATTCTGGCAGGTTGCAGCGAAGGGAAGGCTGTTACCCCTAGTGGAGCGGCTGAAATGACAACCACCCCACTTGCGTATGAGAACACTGTTATCGTGCAGGCACTCTCAAGCGAAGTCGACGGAAGACCTGCTGGGCCGTTTTGGTTCCACGTCGTGAATTCCAAAGAGCAGGAGATGATTGTAGAGATTTTCGAAAGGAGTTGTGGTTGCGAGAATCTTGAATCGCCTCAAAAGCCTGTTCCGGTAGGCTCTGTTGCTAGGATTGGAATGTCTGTGGATTCGCTGGGCAGGGCCGAGAAAACAGCATATTGGGCCAAGCTCGCACTGGTGTGGGGGACAGACAGGGCCACCATCAAGCTGCGCGTGGAGATGGAGGTACTATCAGAATTGTTGCTCATGCCCGCACAGATTTCGCACGAGTTTACGTCGGCGGATATACATGAGCAGGCAATGACGGTGAAACAACGTGCTCGAAGCGACACGGAACCGAAACCAATCAAGCCAGCGTTTCACGAATTGACCCAGGAAGTTGAATTCATAACGTGGGAGCATGTTGAGACGAGGCAAATTTGGAGTGCGGAAGGCCGAACCCGGAATGGTGAGGATGGAGATCGGGAATCAGAGGTCAGAGGGCAGGGATTAGTAATCAGAGGGCAGGGATCAGCCACCGAATTGGACACCCAGCGATCGAAGCTCGACACTCCATGTTCGCCAATCTGGGAGATCGAGTGGCGGGCGACGCTGCGGCTCAAGGCGACGGAGCGGGTGCGGCAGAGTCCCGAGGGGTTTGTCGGCCAATGTGTGGTGGCGTGCGGCGACGGGGAGTTCCAGCAGGTGCAGATTCCGATTCGGTTGCGTTGTGTCGATGCGATTCAGGCAAGCCCGCCGCATACCTACCTTGGCCAAGTCAAGGCTGGCGAACAGCGAACCCGGACGGTGATGCTGCGTGCTCGCGATGATCTGGAATTTGAAATCGCAGAGATCACGTGCGATGCGTCCGGAATCTCGACCAAGGTCGTATCGGAAGGGGCAAGGAAGCTGCACGTGTTGCAAGTCGCGCTTAATGGCTCGGTAGTCGGAAGGCAGGAGGGAACGGTGCGCGTGGCGACGACGCATCCGAAGTGTCCGGAGGTGAAGTTCTCGGTGGAGGGAATGGTAGAGAAGAGGCAGTAGGCAGTGGGCAGTAGTGACAAGTCTACTGGTTAGTGATTAGTCCTCAAACAAGCGACCTTTGGAGTGCGGTGGCTCGACACCGCTTTGGATCTCCTGGGAATCGGGCACGGCCCCGATCCAAAGCGGTGTCGAGCCACCGCACTCCAAAAACCAGCGGCGCGACGCTCGAGATGCTGAAACGTCGCGATGCTCACGATGAGGTCGCTTGTTTGAGGATTAGTCGGACAAGGAACGATCACGATGACGGCACTTGCGTTACTTGTATTTCTGGTCATACAGGCCCCAACCGATGACGCCGATTTAATTTCCGCTACAACTCACCACTCGCTACTCACCACTCACCACTCTGAAAACGTTTCGTGTGGCGTGGGGGCGGCGTATCTGCTGTTACAAAGACTCGGATGTCCGGTGAGTGTGGAGGAGATCGAGGCGGCCTCGCCGGTTCGAGCCGACGCGCCGATGTCGTTTGCGGACTTGCAACTAGTGTTCGAGAATCTCGGTTTTAAGGCCGAAGGGCTACGGATGCCGCTGGAGAAACTGGATCGACCGGTGATCGCGTTTCGGCCGCATCCGAAGGGGAAGGTAGGGCATTTTGTCGTCGTCGAGCCGATTGCGGAACAGGGTTCAGGGTTCGGGGCTTCTGAGTCCCGGCGCGCCGAGGTTCAGCGTTCGGGAGTCCGAAGTCAGGATTCAAAGGTCAGGAACCAGGGGTCAGCGGCCTCTGGCCCTCAACCCTCAACTTTCAACTCTCAACAGTTCTCCGGCCCTCAACCCTCAGCCCTCAACCCTCAACACTATCTCCTGCTTGATCCACTCGATCCGCCGGTCAAGGTTGCGGCAGAGCAACTGGCGAAGGCTTGGGACGGACGCGTATTGGTGGTGTATCCCAAAGGCACTCAGCTTCCGAGTCGGCCCATGGCGGCATTGAGTTCGTGGCCGATGGCGCTGGCCGCTTGTTTGTCGCTCGCACTGCTTGGATCAGCACTGTGGCTGGTGTTCCGAGGCCGCACATCGCCCGCGCTTGCCTCAGGCTCTCAAGCCTCAACGCGCGACGGTCAATCTGCAATGGGCGATCAGCGGTCAGCGATCAGCGGTCAGCTTGGGGAACTGCCAGGAAGGAGCCCCCTTGCCCTACAAACAGGCAGTAGGTTGGCCTTTCCAGGCCGACGCCTCTTGGCCGTCATGGGGTCAACCTGGAATGGCGGACCTACGTTCCTGAGAACCCGGTGCATCGTGTTCGCGTGGTCAGTGGGTGTTGTGGTGTGTGTTACCGGGGGTTTTGTCGTGTTCCGAAGCCGGCTCATGGACAGTGGTGATCTTTCCTCTCGCGGATCGCGAGGACCACTTGCTGCCGCCGATCACATTGTGAAGGAGGCCTTCCCGCTGCGAATCGAGGTACCGGATTGGGGCACGTCGTTGCTGATTGAGGAAGGCACTAGCCACAACTTTGGCCAGGTGGCGATGGGCGAGAAACTCAGCCATGCGTTTCAGGTCAAGAATCTGGGCAAGCGGGACTTGCCGCTGGCAAAGCTGAAGATGAACTGTGCGTGTAATGCACAGGTGGAGTACGAGCCAGACGTGCTAAGGCCGAACCACGTGGGGGGCATCCGGGTCTCGATGAACGCCGTCGGCTACGGGCCACAGACCAAGCCGATCCCGTTCGCCGTCGTGCGGAATGAAACGATCGAGAATCAGTTCACCCTGAACTTGAGTTATCACGTCGCCTGGTTGGAGCAGGTGCAGTTTGTTCCCAGCAGGCTGGAGTTGGGTGAGTTATCCTCGGCGGCAGGCGTCGAACGCGAAGTGGAGTTGGTTTTGATCGGACCGCCGGACGGGCCGACGCCGCAGTTAACGGACCTGGAGTCTGAGTCGCCTGGAGTCCACGCCGAGCTCGTGCGCGGCGAGCCGGTGGCCATCAACGCTCGCACGGCGCGAACGATTCCCGGCCAGCGCGCCCGTTTCACCATTCGGGTCGTGGTCGATGCACAGCAACTCGCAATCGGCAAGTTGCACGGGCACGTGACTGCCCAGACCTCGGTTGGCGAGGCGAAGTTACACGTGACGGGCGAGGTCTGCCGGCCCGTCGTCGCCAGTCCCGCGAGTCTGCTGGTCGGTAAGTCGCGCGACACGGAGACGCGCCACGTCATTCGGATTCGGCGGCCCGGCCAGTGGAATCGCCAGGTTGAAATGGATCGCCCCGAGGATGAAATCGTGCTCGTTTCCGCAAGCACCGCGACACCGGGCGTATCGTGTTTGGTAGACAGCGAACGGAACCAGGTCGAAGTACTCGTCGCGCCGAGCGCCAAGTTGGCCGCTGATGGGGGCATAACCATTCTTGCGAAAGTCGGCGGCGTGGACGAGACTTTGAACGTACCTCTGGTCGAGTTCTGATCGCGCGGTCCTGTTTCGCGGGCTGCGCCAGCAACCCAGCGTAGGGTGTGCCGAGTCCGCGAGGCACACCATGAGGTTTCTACGCCTGATCGCGAAGACGATTGGTGTGCCTCGCGGACTCGGCACACCCTACGGCCGATCGGAAAGCCAATATGACTGCGGCACTCGTGATTCTGATGCTGGGTTCGATTTACGCCGATGACCTGGCCGAGCCGGAACTGGCGCGAGCCATCGCCGAGCAGTCGTTGGCGACGTTCGACCGCATCAAGGACCTCGACTGTGTGTTCCGCTCGGTCATGCGCCCCGGTGGTTCTTCATCGCCCGAACATGGCAAGCGATGGGACAACGGATATTACGCCTACAGGCGCGGCGATTGCGAGCTGGTGCGCTATGAGGAAACTGTTGGCCAGGGGAGTGCGATCGGCTGGACTTACGTGCGCACGCCGGACCGCATGCGCGGTTGGCGCGAAGATCCGCAAAGCGGCAGCCGCACGGGCGCAGTGCAGCAGCCCACGCTCTTGAACTTTCGGCTGCAGTGGGCCCCGGGCAACTACCTGCCCCTGGGACTCTTTCACGAAAAACTGCGATACTTCCTGGGCAGCGGGGAGTACGTCGTCCGCCTGCCGCATGGGAAAGAAGGAAACCCAGAGCTGATTGCACCGGTACACCCGAAGGCCGATCACCGTGAGGGCGAGTCCGCGTCACGCAACGAGATCATCTACGTGCTGACCCTGGACCGGGACCGCGGCATGAGTCCGATCCGAATTGAATGGTTCCGCAACGCCAAGAAACAAGTCGAAACGCAACTGGATTTGGCCCAAGTGTCGTCCGGCGTTTGGCTGGCCGAGCACGGCGTCTGCACTCAATTGGTAGGGGGCGAAGGAAAATTTGCGAAGGGAGTCGAGAGTGAGTTTTGGATGGTGACCAGTTCCGTGCGGATCAATAGTGGTCTCGACGACAGTTTGTTCCACGCCGATTTTCCGCCGGGCACGCGGGTGATGGACCGCATCACGAAGGAGCAGTACACCGCTGGAGTTCCCACCGAAAAGCGAAACGACAGTCTCGACGCGGCGGCGCGGCGGGCCAGAGAATTGGCACCGCTACTTCCTCAGCCTGGCCAGAGATCGCGTGGTGTCTGGGAATGGATACTCGGCGGAATCGGCGCCGTGATCGTGGTCGGGTCTGTAGCCGGGGTCTTTTTGGCCATGTACTTGACCCGGAACCAACGGCCTTCGTCTGGTTCGAGTGTTGGAAATGCGAAGGGCGTGACGTTGCTTGAGCTATTGGTTGTCACCGCGATCCTTGGGCTGCTTCTGGCCATCGTCGTGCCGGCCGTTCAAGCCGCGCGCGAGTCAGCTCGACGAGCGCAGTGTTCGAACAACCTGAAGCAGATCGGCGTGGCCCTGCAGCAGTACGCGGCCAACCATCAGGTCTTTCCGCCCGCGTTCGGAATGTATGAACTGTTCCAGGGTAGGCGCCAGACGGAACGTCGCAACAAGTATTACGCTCCGCATCCGCACTTGTTGCCTTACTTGGACGAAGGCGCGGTTTTCAATAGCCTCAACTTCAGTGCCAGTCTTTTTCGCCTCGATGAATTGGAGTACCCTGTCAATACCACCGCCTGCAACGCGAGAATCAGTGTGTTTTTGTGTCCCGCCGACTCGAACAACTTTCAAGACAAGTTTGCCGTTCCGCCCGGTCACAACAATTACCGCGCGAACCTGGGGAGCGGTCCGACGTGGAGTCAAGGACTGCTCAGGCCCGGCAAGGATGGGGCATTCACGATAATCCCTTGTGTGCGGCCGGCCGACGTGACCGACGGGCTGAGCCATACGGCCGCGTTCAGCGAGAAGATCAAGGGGGACGGTGACGCCAGCTCGTTTCACCCGCGCGGTGATTTCTTCTACGTCGGTCTGCCGGTAGTCGAGCCGCGATCCGGCGAGTTTGGCGACCTGTGCAAAACGCCGCCCAGCAATCGGCCGAACCATTTCTCCCTCGGCGGCTCGACGTGGTTGATCGCCGGTCCCGAATACACCTGGTACAACCACCGCCTGCCGCCAAACAGTCCGATTCCCGATTGCGGCGTCGCCAACCATTTCCCCGCCGTCGGTGCCTTCGCCGCCCGCAGCTTCCACTCCGGCGGCGTCAATCTGCTGCTGCTAGATGGCTCCACACGTTTCATTTCAGAAGCCGTCGAACTGGCGTCCTGGCGGGCTCTCGGTACCCGCGCGGGCAGTGAACCAGTTGCTCACGCAAGTTTTTGATTCGCTCGCAGTCACAACCGAAAGGGGTTATGATTGCCGTGCTGCCAGCCGGTCAGACTATCGCATGAATGAATCTGGATACTCTGCCAGAGGAGAAGATTATGGACCTTGACCCGAACTGCATCTTCTGCAAGATCGTGGCCGGTGAGATCCGGTCGTCGAAGGTGCTCGAAACGGACGCGGCTGTCGCCTTTCTGGATATCGCTCCGGTCGCTCCCGGCCATTTGTTGCTGGTTCCCAAGGAACATGCGATGACCCTGTCCGATGCTTCCGCGCAGGTCATTGCTTCCGTGGCAGCCGAGTTGCCTCGGCTTGCTCGGGCGGTGCTCGCCGCGACAGGGGCGCCCGCACTCAACGTCTTACAAAACAACGGCCGCGAGGCCGGCCAGGTCGTTGCTCACGTGCACTTTCACCTGATTCCCCGACGTTCCGGAGACGAATTCCGCTTTCACTGGCCGCACGGAAAATACGAAGTCAATGCGATGGACCAGATGCGGTCGCGCATCGCGGACGCATTGTAGACGGCATTATTTTCTCGCACTTCAAGGCAAACCGTTGAAACGCATCGAGAAAAGCGGACAATAATAACACGGGAAGCGTCTCGACAGACGCCATCCGCATGGCCAAGCGTCGACCGTTCGATCTCAGGAACCTGCAATGAACCGGCGTACAATCATCTGCTCCTGTCTGGCGGCCATTCTGGTTCCGTTGCCCGCATCGGCCCAGAACGATCAGAGCGACGCCCAAATCCGCGCTGCAATTCGCCGCGGCGTTCAGTTCCTCAGGGGTCACCAAAACGGGGATGGGCACTGGAATTATGGCGGGCACGAATTGGGGATCACTTCGCTCGTCGCGTTGGCAATTCTGGAAAACGGCGTGACGCTCGACGACCCTGCGGTGAAAAACGCCCTGCAGTACGTGCGCACAAACGCGAGTCAAAACAGCATGACCTACGATATTTCGCTCGCGATCCTCTTCCTTGTGCGAGTGGGCGATCCTCGCGATCGCGAGTTGATCCACCTGCTGGGCGTCCGGCTCGCCGCGGGGCAATTGAGTTCCGGCGGATGGAGCTATCAGTGTCCACTCGTGATGCAGGCCCCGAAATCTTCCGGGAGTGTGACGAACTCGCCGCGTAACAATCCTGATGCGGCTCGCCGGTCGGGGCGGATCAACATCGCCCCCGGTTTGCGGCCCGGAGTCGGCGACAATTCCAACACACAGTTCGCTGTGCTGGGAATCTGGTCGGCCGGCCGCGCCGGAATGGATATCCGCGCGACCATGGCCGAAGTGGACAAGCGATTTCGCACTTCACAGGCATCGAGTGGCGGATGGGGGTACAGCGGACGGGGCGACACTGACGCCATGACCTGCGCCGGGTTGATGTCGCTCGTGCTGGCCAAGGGTCACAAGGTCCTGGAAGGTCAAATGGTAAACCGTCGCCCGGACAAAGATCAGCCGGAGGGACCCGGCGGCCGGCCCAAAATGGATTCCGACCCCCAGATCGATCGCGGCATTCAGCGCGTCGAATTCTATGCGAACAATATCAATCTCGGATCGACTCTCTACTTCCTCTGGTCGGTTGAACGAGTGGGTGTGGCGCTGGGAGGGTCGCGCATCGGGCGAGTCGATTGGTACACCAAAGGGGCGTCGGTATTACTCCAGGCGCAGCAGGCAGACGGCAGTTGGCGCAGCAACCGCGGGGAATTGTCGGACACGTCGTTTGCCCTGCTCTTTCTGCGTCGCTCGAATCTGACCGAAGGCATGCCGCAACTCGTCACCGGCCGCTCGCGCGAATCAAACGAAAACCAGATGCGAGCCGGGAAACTGGAAGACTTGATTCGCTCCGTCCGGCCGCCGGCCAAATCTGATCCTTGAAAACGAAGGACCGGACCATGGCCGACCCTTCGATCGACTTGCACCTGAACTACTTGCCCGATCTTCCACGTCGCCGCGATTTTCGCATCGGTGTCATCGGCAGCGGCTTTATCGTGCGCGATTGCCATCTCGTGGCATATCACCAGGCCGGGTTCAAGGTCGTTGGCATCGCGTCGCGAACTCCGGAACACGCTCGGTCCGTCGCAGTTCAACACGCGATTCCTGAGGTGTACGGCGACTACCGCGAATTGCTGGAGAACGAACAGGTCGAAGTCGTTGACATTGCCGTGCCGCCGGACAAGCAGATGGGAGTCATACGCGACGTGGTGATGCACAACGACCACGTTCGCGGAATCCTCGCCCAAAAGCCGCTGGCGATGGACTACCACGACGCCCGACAGATCGTCGAGTTGTGCGAATCCGCCGGCATCAAGTTGGCCGTGAACCAAAACATGCGCTACGACCAATCGGTGCGAGCGCTCAAAGACATCCTCACGCGCGGATATTTAGGCGACCCGGTGCTCGGCACGATCGAGATGCGGGCGATTCCCCACTGGATGCCGTGGTCCGAGGGGCTGACGTCTCTTTCGACCTACATCATGTCGATCCACCACCTCGACACTTTTCGCTACTGGTTCGGCGACCCGGCCCGCGTGCTCGCCAGCACCCGGCCCGACCCACGCACGAAGTTCCCACACACCGACGGCATTAATCTTTATATCCTGGAATACGATTCCGGCTGTCGCGCCGCCGCGTGGGACGATGTCTGGACCGGTCCGGCTCGAGAAGGGTCCGAAAGCGACATATACATCCACTGGCGAGTCGAGGGCACCGACGGCCTCGCGCGCGGCACCATCGGCTGGCCCAGCTACCCCGCTCGCACGCCCAGCACGCTCGATTTCACGACCACGCAGCAGCCCGGCTACTGGTTCCAGCCGCGCTGGAAAGAAGTCTGGTTCCCCGATGCCTTCGTCGGCACGATGGCCCAGTTGCTGTGTGCGATTGAGGATGATACGGAACCAGAAATCAGCGGCGGCGACAATCTGAAAACGATTGCTCTGGTCGAGTCGGTGTACCGTAGTGCTCGCGAACATCGCATGGTTTCACCGAAGGAGATCGCATCATGAAACTCGGCTTGATCAATTCCGCGTGGACCCAAGCTGGCCGTGAGACCGCATGGGGAATCCGCCAAACTAAGGAGATCGGCTTCGACTCCATCGACATCTTCACCGATCCGCTCGACATCGACGTGCGCGAGCGGCGGCTGATCAAGGCGGAGTGCGATCAAGTCGGACTGCCGATCGTCTCGATCGCCTGCGTCGCCGTTGGATTGATCGATTTCAACCCCAGCGTGCAGCGGTTCCACATCGAACGAGTGAAGAAATATCTCGATCTCGCCTACGAGTACGAAGCGAAAAACCTACTACTCGTGATCGGCGAGTACATCTGGGAGCAACAAGTGATCCCGCCCGCCGACCAGTGGCGGACAGGGGTCGAAAACGTGCGACGACTTGGCGAATCTGCCGCGTCGCTCAGCCTGGAGATCGCGCTGGAGCTGGAACCGTTCAAACTGTCGCTGGTGAACACGATCGACAGCATGGTCCGATTCCTCGACGATGTGAGCGTGCCAGCCGTGAAGGCAAACATCGATGTTTCGCACATGCTGCTGTCGCGCACACCCGCCGAGTCGCTCCGCAAGCTCAAAGGCAAAGCCTGCCACGTCCACATCTCCGACTGCGACGGCAAGGTCCACGGCGACCTCCCGCCCGGCCGCGGCGTCGTTGATTTTTCGCCGTACCTGCGCGAGATCAAAGCTCTGGGCATCGACGGCGCGATCTCGATTGAACTCGAATACTCGCCGCAGCCGGATAGGATTGTCGATTGGGTTACGGAAGCCTATCGAGCGACGGATGAACTGATGCGAGCGGAAGGACTAAGAGGCTGAAACTGGGAAACACTGGTATGCACTCTGGGCAGGCCATATTTCGATGGATTTCTGGCGCCCTAATCTCAGTGTCAGGTCTGCTAATTCAGAACCAGCAAGGCAAGACGCCAGCATCTGCTAACCAAGATCCCAAGGTTCAGGAGATCCTTTCGCGTTATCGTGCCAATCGAGATCAGCTTCAGGTCAGCCGCGGGAAATCGGTCGGGACCAGTGGCGATGCTCAATCGGTCGAGGACGCCCTTGCGGGTAAGTGGACCAGATTCCGTGGATCGTCCTACAGCTCGTGGTTCTCTCGTGAGAATATCAGTCGCCATGAGACGTTCGGCAGCGCCACCTCCGAAAGCTGGTCATCGATCTCAATTGAAACAGACGAAATGATCGTGGGGATCTCATCCAATCCAGCACGAAACGAATACGTCATTCGCACTAGTAAACCAAACTCCTCACCGACGAATCCTGTCGCACAAGGGGACTACATGTGTTGGCAGGCAGAACGTTATGGTGCTGAGTATGAAGGCGAACAGGATCTTGATGGCCGGAATTTGCAAGTATTCAGGATAACCTACGGAGTGGACCAAGGGGGTGGACAGCGCCGGGTGTGGGTTGATCCCGAGCGTGGTCATTTCCCTGTACGATCGGAAATCGAGAACCAGGATGGTGAGGTTTGGAAAATCAGAGGCTGTCTGGACTTCATTGAATGTTTCGGAGGTCGGTGGGCTCCGCGCCGTTGGTTTGAGGCGGAACGGAATAGGATCGGTGACGGGTCATTCGATCCATCGGGAAGTTACTGGGTTCTGGTCGCCGAGCATTTGGAATTTGCCGCGGACGAGCAATCCGGTGAGGAGATCTTTCGTGTGGCTGTCTCGCCCGGCAAGTACCTCTATCTCGAAACCAGTGACCGATCGGCGTCGGTTATCGGTGAGACGTATCGCCTACTCGGAAACGAACTCGACGTGCGTTGGTTCAATGAAGACGGCTCGTTCAAACCTCCTGCGGGAGTGGCTGAGCGGGTCGCGCGAAATCCTGCTGACCACGTACCCGAGGCCCTTCCGCAGACCTATCGCTATCCGCCGGTTTGGGCGATTGGTACCGTGTTGCTGTGCGCAGTCTTGGCAGTGGCCTATCGGTTTCGGCGGAAGAGAACTACATCGCGCTGAGTAGCCCCTCGATCGCCGCTTCCAAAGGCGGGCATGCTCCTCGCATCGCAGCCAGCAACCGCGGGGTTTCTTCGAGGATTCGTTGTCGTTTGCCACAGTCGGTCGTCGAAATGCTTCGGAGATTGTCGTATCGATCCGCGAGTTTGATGAGTTTGGCTTCGGCCGAGGCGCACTCCATGCGCCTGATCATGTCGTCGTGTCGCACTCGCTTCGGCAGCCGACTGTCGTTGGTTAGCTCGGCGACGATCCGGGCCACTCGGTCGCCGAACGCTTCGGCGAGTTCGTCGTAGCGTGTGCCGGAGTCTTCAATCGTGTCGTGAAGCACGGCGGCGCAAAGAATTTCAACGTCGTCCACTCCGGCGAGCCGGCGCAGGTGCTCGGACACTCGAATGGGATGAATCACGTATGCTACGTCGCCAGGTTCTTCCGTGCGTTTCTGGCCACGGTGTTGTTCGAAGGCGAAGACGACCGCTTTGGCGTAGAGGGTGTAGTCCACGGAAAGAATTTCAAGCTTCACATCGCAGATTTCAAATCTCAGATCTCGGACCTGAAATCGCAGATCTCAGAACGACGAGGTGAGATCGGACTCGGTGAGAACGTTGTAATTGATGCGTTTCAGCGTTTCGACGGCGCCTTCGTGATTGTCCACGTGCAGGGCGATGGCGGCGCGGCCGTGCGGGTGGATCATCATGGGGTAGGCGTAGTGAATGTTGATTTCGGCCTGCAAAAGAGCCGTGCAGATGTCGATGAGCGGCTGCTCGGTGCCGGGGATTTCGACGGCGACCAAGTCACTTTCCGCGATGGCCAGTCCGGCCCGCTCCAAAATCTCGCGACCTTGCTCGGGGTGGCTCAGCACAAGGCGCACGATGGCACAGTCGGCCGAGTCGATGATCGACAGGGCGACGATCCGCACCTTGGTCTTTTCGAATCGCCGCACCACGTCGAGCAACTGGCCGACGCGGTTTTCCAAAAACACGGAAAACTGCCGAATGCTCGGCCAATCGCGGTCGCGATCCGTGCGATAGGCAGTCGCGGCACCTTCGCCGATACTCATGTTCACTCCCTTTCCGCCGCAAATTTAAGCCAAATGGGTCGCTTGGTCAATGGTATGAGTGCTCAGCGATTCAAGTTGTTCGCTTCTTTGAGCAGGCCCGAGAGCATATTCCAGTAGCCGCCTCCGGCCAGTGCCACGTCCAGGAAAAACACCAGCAAGGCAAACGCCCAGATCACATAGCGGGCGGATTTCAGCAGAAAGGTCAGTACAAAACCGCCGATGGCAAGGATGGTCACTGTCGTCAGGCAAAACGATTTGTGGCTGCTGGCCCAATGGGATAGTTCGAGCGTCAAACCATGCCAGCCGGACAGATCGGCTGGCTGTGCCTTGGCACGTTCGTCCACGATGCCTGTCATCGCCGGGATCATTTTCGTAAGCACGATGTAACAGACGAACAGGCCGGCTGCCAGATAGAGCGGCGCTAATGTGAACCGAGCTGGGTTCTGTTTCTTGGACTTGGTTTCGTCTTTGGCCATGAAAGTAGTGCAAACGCCGTTAAACTCTCGACACGAGGTCGGGGGCGGTGCGATTATTCCACTTCACTCAACTTCCTTGCCGCCTCCACTGTATTGTGTAGCAGCATCGTAATAGTCATCGGTCCGACGCCGCCGGGGACCGGGCTCATCGCGCCGGCCACGAGACTGACGGATTCGAAATCCACGTCACCGACAAGTTTGTCGTCCACGCGGTTGATGCCCACGTCGATCACCGCGGCCCCGGGTCGCACCATGTCGGCCTTCAGGAATCTGGCCTGTCCGATGGCGACCACAATGATGTCGGCATGTCGAGTGATCGCACCGATATCGGGCGTTCGGCTGTGACACACCGTGACCGTGGCGTTGGCACCGGCGGCCTTTTGCATCAAGATCAAGCTGAGCGGCTTGCCGACTATGTTGCTGCGTCCTACGATTACGACGTGTTGGCCTTCGATTGGGATTTCGCTTCGCAGCAGCATTTGCTGGACGCCGTGCGGCGTGCATGGCAGGAATCGCGGCCGGCCGGCGGCCAAGAGTCCCAGACTCACGGGTCCAAATCCGTCCACGTCCTTTGCCGGATGCACCGCATCCACGATCGCCTGCTCGCTGATTTGCTTGGGCAGCGGCAACTGCACGAGAATGCCGTGAATGGCGGGATCGTCATTCAATCGCGAGATAAGTTCCAGAAGCGCTAGCTCAGATGTGTTTGCGGGAAGCTGGTGCAGCGAGCTGATCAAGCCGGCCTTTTCGCATGCCCGCCGTTTGTTTCGCACGTAAACTTGGCTGGCCGGGTCGTCGCCCACCAGGACAGCGGCGAGCCCAGGCACTACTCCGGTCTGCTCCCGCAGTTGCTTTGCACGCGTCGCAATTTCGGCTCGCATGGCTTCAGACAGTTTGTTGCCGTCGATTATCCTAGCGCTCACCTGCTGATTCCTTCGCAAACCCAGAGATCAACCTCCGAACAAGCCTGGCAACGGCACGATGTTCCTTCTTGACGAGTTGCCGGCCTACGAAGTTTGACCCTACCATATCGACAAGTCACTCGCCAACCGAGAGCTTGCCGTATTAAGATATTTGGCGTCCTGCCGAATTCATTCGAGGAAGTCGATCCTCAAATGGGCTCTAACAAAAGGGGGACAGGCACCTCGCAGACTCGGAGCCAGTCCCCATTTTGTTAGGCGTTCTAAATCATTTTGCTTGCTTCTGACGCCCGGCTGGCCTCATATATGAGGAGAATTCGCTGGTTTGTGCGTTCGGTGGAAGGCACCCTTCGGAGCCTCTGCGCATCGTCGGGGGGAATGTTCGATGGTACGAATGACGGATTGTGTGAGGTCCATTTTCGGTGTCCGCAACAACCTGGCAGGCCTTCTTGGCCTCGCCGACAAATTTCAATGTCGGCCGTGGATGCGATGGCTTGGGCTGTTGGTAACGCCGTTCATCGTACTCCCGCAGGCCCATGCCCGCAGTCAGCAGCCAAAGCCGGATCCGTCCCAGGCAGCGACCGACTCGGCCGCCTATCTCCTGATCATCGACCATTCGGGTTCGATGAAGGAGAAGACCAGCAGCGGAAAAACTCGCTGGGACGAGATGCAGACGCGGGCCGTGGAGTTTGTGCGGAACGTGCGGCCCGGCTCGCGAATCTGGCTCGGCGTGTTTTCAACGAACAAGCCGAAGCCGGAGATTTTCACGATCAACACGGAACAGGACCGATCGGCACTCATTCAGCGCATTCAAAAGGGCTATGGCCTCCCCGACGGGGGCACCGCCCTGTTTGATACGCTCGGTATGGCCTTTGAAGAGGCCGAACGACTCTCGCAACAGAATCCAAATCGCTATATCAGCGTGATGGTCTACACCGACGGCGAGGATCAAGGTTCCAAGCAGTGGTCGCGCGACGCCCTTCAGAAGCGGTTCAACCAACTCGTGGACCAGAACAAGAACCTGTGGCTGTTCTTTACGCCGCTGGACAAGATCGGGCCGGTATTCGACCCCAAGCAGGCTGGCGATCACGTCGTCGTGGGCGAGCCGAAGATCCCGATTAGCCTGCGACTCGCGAACGATTCGTTCGTGCTGCGCAATCCCAAGGTTGAGCCGAAGCAGACCATCGCGTTGGAGTTCCTCGCCTCGGACGCCGACTGGGGGCGGCTCGACGGCAAGCCGATGAATTTCACTTTCGAAGCCGGTTCCGGGCAACGCATCAACGTGCGCACTGCGTCGCCGTCGCTCAAGATGCGCAAGGGTCGCCTGGACGTTGCCGTCGAAGTAACGAACGCCAGCGATCTGAAGGCGGATGAAGAATATTCAGGCTCGCTCAAGATCGCCTACCCGGAGCTGGATAAACACACGATTCAGGCCAGCCGCATAGTTCGTTTGTCGTTCCAGCGTCAGGCACCTCCGAAAATCTTCGAGTTCCGCCCGGCGGATGGGACCACTTTTGCCGCCGGCAAGCCCGTGACGTTTTGGGTCAGCACTCTGCAGGGCACGAAAATCTTGTGGGATTTCGGCGACGGCTCCAGCGGCACCGGCCAGAACGTGACCCACGTCTACAACACGCCGGGCGATCGCAAGGTGGCCCTGCGCGTGGAAGCCGATCCAGCGATCGGGGCGACGAAACAGGAATTCACGTTACACATCATCGACGTGAGCGTGAGCATCGATCCGCTGCCGAGCCCGATCATGGAAGGCAGCCAGATAAAGTTGACCGGAACGGGCCGCGGGGAAATTCAGCGTTACGAATGGATCATCGATGGCCAGAAGTTTGATGGCCGCAAAATCGGCTCCGGTGCGCAGACCACGAGCGAGATCACCTACACCTTTGACCGATCGGGCAAACACGTCGTGAGCGTTGTGGGTTATGCGGAAAAAGCGATTGCCCAGTCGGAGGAACGAAGCTTGGAGGTGCTCCGATTGGCGTTGGCCATTGTGCAGCCTCAAGAGGCTGCAAAGTTGTACTTTGGCGAAAAGAACCGATACTCGGCCCAAGTGGACGGACCCATCAACGAAGTCGCGTGGACCCTGCGAAAGAAGGGGGAAGACGATTCATCGGGTGTGATTCACCAAATCACGCGGCCGGTGACGCCGGCGGGCGAGAGCAACTTTTCAGAATTCGAATACACCTTCGGAGACGCCACGGACGCGATCGACGTGATCGTTGAGGCGGCGGCCAAGTTGCCCGACCAACTCCAGTTGCCCACGCTCACGCGAGCAGTTGCCGTCCGAGTTGAGTATGCGCCGCTCAAGGCAAAGATCGACGTGGAGAATCGCGCATACGCCTTCAACGAGGGTGTACAGTTCAAGCTCGTTGCCCCGGATGGTTTTCAGGCTGTGGATTGGGAATTTGGCGATGGCGAAAAGGTCTCGAACAATCCGAATCCGATCCACGCCTTCAAGCAGTACGGCTCGTTCAAGGTCCAAGCCACAGTGACCGGCAAGGGCGGCCTGTCAGTGACGCGCGAGGCCACGATCAACGTCGTGCGTCAGCCGCCGCAGTCACGGCCAAAGCTCACGTCCGGCGGCAAGGCGTTCGACGCACTCTTCCTGGGAAGCACCATCGAGCTGGTGGACGATTCGATCGGCGATATCGTCAGCAAGACGTGGCTCGTGAACGGCAAGCCGATGCCGGAGGGTCAAGTATCCGTCGTGATGGATCGGCCGGGCGAACAGAAGATCACCCTGCGCGTGGCTGGGCCCGATGTGATGGACGAAAAAAGCGTCATCTTCATGGTTCAAAAGAAGCGTGAGCACATCCTCTTCGTCCTGGCAGTCATTGGCTCGATCATTGTCTTTGGCTTCATTTGGCGAATCTTCTCGAACAATCATCCGCGTGCCTGGCGAGTACAGTACGCCGAATCGGTCGAAGACTTTCAGGACTTCAAGAAGGTCAAAGTCGGCGACTTCTGGTCATACTGGTTCAAACGCGCTGAGATTCCGCTGGCGAAAATGTTCCGCCAGTCGGAACACTGGAAGAACAATACCGGCAAAAGAGACGTGATCGTAGTCGGTGCGCCGACGCCTGATGGAAACATCATCTACCCGAATCGCAAGCACGCCCAAGTGAATTGGGCCACCGTTCCCGGCACGGGTCAGGACAAGGTCTACAGCTTGGCAGACGCTCGGGCGGAAGAGCAGTTCAAGCAAGTATACTTCCGCTTGCAGCGCACCATCACTGTGTCGATCCGCGATGCGATCATCAAAGTGATTGTCTTCCTGTTGCTCAGCGGGTTGGTTTGGTACGTGTGGCACTTTGTCTATCGGTCGGGAATCTGAAAGAGAGAAAGTACTTTAGAAAGGTTGGGCACTCATGCCACGCAATGCGAACATACTGGTGGGATGCGGGGGGTCGGGGATTCGCACGCTCTGTCGGTTGAATGAGCTACTTGCCGAGGACAGCTACTGGCGGATGCGAGTGGACGAAGACATTTACTACGTGTTGGTGGATACGGACACCAGCTCGTTCGATGAATTCGACTCGGCCATCCGCCAACAATTGCACGGGACCACGCTGCCGGTGGTGAAAATCATTCGCCTGGCCCAGGGCATGAACAACCTGCAGCCGACGGTGGACGAGTTCTTTATCAACCGCTTCCCCGAGGGGAGCACCGATCCCGGTCGTGCCCGATTGCTCGAACACTGGTGGCATCGCGGCCCGAACGATCCGTTCCGGGCCCCCAAAGTGAAACCGCTCTACAAGGGTGCCGGTCAGTGCCCGCCTGCGTCGTATTTTCTGACGTGGCGCAATCTAAGGCAGATCGAGAAAGTGTTCGACGAATTGATCCGCGACATTCAAAAACGTAAGGCTGGCGCGGGCGGCGACCCGCTCGACGAGCTGAATTTCTGCATTCTCGGCAGCGTCGCGGGTGGCACCGGCCGCGGCTGCTGGAAACTGGTCGCATTCAAAATGCGACAGCTCTTCGAGAAATACGGCGAAGTCTCCACGCCCGTCGCCTTTCTGTTCGACGCCTCCACATTTCCGGAGGTGATGAAGAAGCACCCGGAGCAGGCACTGTCCATGCGGGTCAATTCACTCACCGGGTTCTCTGAGCTTGCTTGCTGGATGAAGAACATCAGCACGGCCGGAATATCGCGGGCCCAGACCTTTCAGTACAAGTTGCCGAACATGGATTCGCCTGCAGACGAGAACACCGACGTGCTCAGCGTCAGTCTGAACATGGACCCGAACGCCGCGGCCCCTGTGGACAACACGTATTTGATCTTCGGCGGCAACGAAAAGATCCATCTCGACGACAGCCGGCAGTTTCAGGAAATGGTGGGTGCCGCCCTGTACGCCGCGCTCAGCAAGAGCGCGATCGACTCGGCCAAGATCAATACGCACGCGCCGTATCGCGGCCTGGCCGCGGCCATGTTTGAGGTCAATGCGAGCACGCTGCGCAAGTATTACGAGGGCCTGGCCCGCCAGAAAGCGACTCGAATGCTCGAACTGGAATATCCTGAGCCGATCGACAAGGCGATTGCGCGGCTCTTCAAAGAGAATCCGCTGCGACTCGAAATCACCGCCCGCGATCGCAGCCGGTTCCGGGAAGACGAGAAGGGCAGCTTCCTGCAGCGAACCTGCCACGCTCTCTTGCGACAATACGACAACGACCTGGCGGCACTGCGCGAGGCCCTGGAAAAAGATGATGTCGAAGAGACAATGAGTCTGGTGCAAGGCATAGCCGCTGAAAAAAAATCGCTGGTGGAAAAGGCAGCCGAGTCGGTGGCATCCAAGTTGGACCCAATCGGCAGCGCGGAGGCCATCGTGCGCGAGTTGTATAACGAGACCCGCTCGGTCGGCACGGTGCTCAAGTTCCTGCGCGAAGTTCAGGAAGAACTTCAGACGACACTCGCCGATTTGCCCACTGCTGACCGCATGAAGCTGGAAGACAACGAAGAGCCGACGCGGCTCGTTGAGTCTCTATCGGGTCGCGAATACCGTGTTGTGGGCCGCCATTTCAACGAGCAGGAGTGCGGTGAAATCGCCGACCGGACCCGCGAGGCGATCCTGTTCAAGAACTACGCCGCGTTGCGTGAAGAGGCGGAAAAACGCTACGCGCGCTGGAACGCCGCGCTGGGCAAAATGTCACGGAACGCCGAGGCCATTCTGGCCGTCGGCACCAAACTACTGACTCGGTTTCGTAACGAGCAGCGCGAGGCGTGTCGGCGCGAGTTGACCGGCGACCTGTTCGACGCACTATTCACCGACTTCGATGACCCGGAGAAGGCAATCCCGGCCCGCGCGTCCGTGACCCGTTTCTACCGCCGCGAATTGAAGCCCGTGTTCAAACGCGACCAGCAAGACTCCGTTCTTGAGGGCCGACTCACGTTTGGCAAAGAGCTGCCGAACAAGATTTTGAGCACGGTGCTGCAGGGAGATTTCGGCCCCGACGCATTCGACGCGCGAGACAATCTGGCCCGTGAGTTGGAGCAGACCATTCGCGACGAAGTACACATCGAAAACTACGACCGGTTCATCGAAGAATCGTTTGCGATTCGCAAAGTGGTAGAGGACCTGCGACGCGCATGGCGCGAGCAATTCCGCACCGCTCGCAACGACCGCGACAAACTGAATAACCTCATGGAGCACTTCCAGGAATTCTTCGGCGTTATGCCGGTCCGTGACGGCGACGACTACAACCTGCCGGAGACCGACGATTTCATGCTCCAGATGGCCGCATCGCTGGCCGCCACGTGCAAGCCGTTCTGGCAACTGCGCAACAATCGCGACGCCGATCACAAGGTGTCGCTCTTTTTGCCGCCGTCCGCAGGCACCGCCGATCGCAGCCAGGCGAAGGCCAAGGTCGAGCAGTGCCTGGGTGAGGGCGTCGAGGTCGATCTGCCCGTCGACAGGGGGCTCAAGGATCCGCGCGGCGAAGTCCGATTCAACCCGTTCATCATTTTGGCCTATTCCACCGAGGGAATGGGCGACATCAACCAGATCGTCTCGCTGGACTATTGGAAAGAAGACGCCCGCGTCTTGCGTTGGGTCCAGCGCTGCGAGGACCCGGAGGGCGAGTCGATCTTCAATCAGGCCGACGACAACAAAGGGATCGGCTACATTGATCCGCTCTACGTGCGAAACTCACAAATTAGCGCCCTGCGCTGGAAACCGTGGGCAAGCGAACAAAAAGTGAAGGCGATAACGAACAACGCCCTCGACGCATTGCTGTACGCGCTGTTTGAGCCGTCTGAAAAACTCAAGGAACCGCTCAGCAAGCTTGGCTGGTCGCTGCCGCTAATGCGGAACGCCGGCCGTGAAAAATTCGTGTTTGCTCGCCAGGCCTATCGCTGGGAGAACGGCCAACGCATCGAGGACGCCACCTGCCCGTGGGTCGTAGACCAGCACATCGCCCAGAGCATTTGCCGCGTGCTTCAGGTGCTGCTCGACGGTGGCGAGGGCAAGAACAAAGTGGCCGCCGGTCCCGCTTGGCGCGATCGAATTCTTCAAGAGAACAAGCTGTTCTTCGAGCCGGTGGCGCTCAAATGCGGTTTCGGACGCGGCTCCGATAACTTCCGCGACCTGCTCCGATTCAATCAACAACAACTCGGCATGCTGCGACAGTCGGCGAAGGAGGATGATGACATCAGCGTTTGGATGAAGTTGATACAGCGTATTGAAGAGTTGTTGAAGTAGCCGGTCGATCCGGAGCAGTTCTGGCCAGACTTTTCTATGCCACGCAAGCTGCTACTGCTAGCCGATGACCATTGCTGGGGCGAGCTGCGCCACGTGGCCGGCTTGCCACAGCGGGTTTGGACGGATTGGCAACGCTCCAATCGGGGAGCCGACATCGACCCGGATGCGGTCCACATCATTCGCCATGATCCCGCACTGATTGTTTCGCTGGGTGATGACATCGCTTCATCGAAACTCGAACCAAGCGGGGCCAGCCAACTGGATGAAGAAGGCCGCGATGAGTTGTTCGCTGAGTTGCTGGGCAGTTCGGTTTGCCATCTAGTCGTGCTCGAAAACTCGACGAGCCGAAATGCAAACGAGATTGGGGGTGAGCCCGCGCCGCGAAAAGAGTCCTCCAAGCTCAGCGCGGTCGTTCGCTGGTATGAGCGATTCCACGACGAAGCATCTCGACGGGTCGCACGCCGCCAAGAAGATTACCGGCATGTGCTCATACTCATTTGTGCCGACCCGGTACCGCCCGAAGACTTCAAGCACCTGAAGCGTCTCACGGCTGGAGCCGGCAAAGACAAACTCTGCGACGTGTGTTACGTCATGTGTCCGCAGCTTGAACTCGGCCCCCACAACGTGTGCCACGCCCGCTATGTCTGGCCAATCGCGGTGACCCGACTGTTGCTCAAATTGCTCGAAGATAAAGTTCCCCAACCACCGAATCGGACGCGGACGTTCGCCTGGCGTGCGTTCGAACTGGCGCCTGGTGTGGACCCGGTAGAAGTGGAACAAAAGTATCACAACTTGCTCGACGACTCGTACAAAAGGATTCGCCGCGCGGTCGAGAGTGGCGAAACGGATTGGAATAGTGCCAGCTTCAACCCGCTGCCGCAGTCGGTCGATCTGGTTCCGCTCAGCCGTGACAAGCCAATCAATCCCGGTGAGTTCTGGCATACCTTCAATACGGAAAAAAGCGTGCGAGACATGGCGAGCCCGAATCGCTGGGAAGAGGAGCTGACGCTCGCGGGCCAGGAGTTCGCCGGCCGCCTCAAGCGTCGCGCGGTATTGGAGGACCCGCCGGCGTCGGGAGAAGTGCAAAATGTCTGGTCGCGAGTACACACTCACCCCGGTTACGTGTCTGCCGCGTTGCTTGACAAAAATCTGATCGAAGGATCGCGCATCGACGATCGATTTGCCGAGATTGCCGCAAACTGGAACGGTGTCGCGGGGTGCGAGAAAGAGCGTGAGGCGAAGCTCGCCGAACTAGGGCTCTGTGCGCGCGTATTGGCCGACGCGCAGTTGGGGTTTTTGGAAATCTTGTTTCGCATCGTTGCCGGCGGAATGGCCACTCTGATTGTGGCCGTCCTTTCGATGGCCGTGTTCTACGAATTGCTGGGCTCGTTCTGGATGGCCGCGATAATTGCCCTGGGCTCCGGCATCGGTGCGATCGGCGCGGCCTTCGGGACTTACTACCTGGAACGCTATCGCGGTGAGCACGCACGCGAGGCATTTATCCAATTGCTCAAGGACGTGGACGACTTGACCCGCTCCAGGCACGAGAAATGTCAGACCGCATTGGTCCGAGCCACGTCATTCTGGGAACGCCTGCGCTCGCGCAGCCTGGCCAGCCGCCTCAGGCAACTACTGACTCGAGCCCAGGTGATCCTGGACCACGAACTTCAGCCGGAAATTCCTCACGTCGAACAGCCCGAATCGGAAGAGTTGGACGCTACGCGCTCCACTAGCGATGCACAGCGTGACCAGCGTCGCCGCAGCCAGCGAGCGCGATTTCTGGCCAAAACTTCCATGCTCCAGGTTGTCGAATCGGACAACATCGAACCGAATAAGTTTCGCGAGGTCGCCGGCATTGGCGAGACGATTCGCAATTTTCAGGAGCAGTTCATCCAGGACGTATGGCGTCGCACGTGCCTGGAGAGCGACAAAGGACGGCTCGGCAAGATCCCGGCCCGCGTTCTGATTCCGAGAATACGCGACTTTCAGGAAAGTTTCCGGGCTGAACTGATTGCTGAAGTGCATCGACAGCTTATCGAACAAATGCACGGCAAGGGTGTGGACTTGTGGTCGAGTCAGATCGCCCAACTTCAGAATGAGCCGCTCTACTATTACTTGAGCTGCCCAGTTTCAGAAGGCGTTTCGGGCACGATGCACTCGGTGCTGTTCTTGCGGAACGATTTCCAGCCCGGGTCGCTCGCCCAGCACGCCGGCGAGGTCGCGGTCGTTTCGTCCAAACCACTAAGCAGCCTGCCCATCGTTGGGCTGCTTTTCCAGGAGTGCCCGGTCGAGTTTGTTTCTGAGAACGGTTTGATCAAGGTGAAGCATGTCGCCTGAGGAGTTCAAGGACAACGTGTTGGGGTGGGCTTCGTCGCATCCCGACTGGCAATCGCGGCGGCGGCGAATGCTGCGCGCGGCCGCGCTCGTGCCGGTCAGCGTGCTTATCCTTTTCTCGCTCCTCTCGTCGGTGAACTTCGGCAACTGGCTGGGCCAGCTCATGCAGCGGTCGAGTTGGCCCGCGGTGTTCGGGGCACTGATGGCTGCACTGGTCGGTGCCTGGCTGACCTCGGTCTTCTCAGATCGTGGCGTAGCGATTCAGCGGACACATGGCCGCCGGGGTGACCCCGGTGCCGAACGCATTCGCATCGACCTGCGATGGCTCATTCTTGGTCTCGTGTTCGTGTGTGTCGGACCATTTTTGGTCCTTCAACTCTTGCCCAAATGGTTGCGGGTTGCGTTTTACATCGTCTCGTTCCTGCTGCTGCTCTGCGTGGCGTTTTCCCTGTACCGACCGTGGTTGCAAAATCAGGTGCTTCACATGCCGCTCAGTTCCGGACCGCTGGCCGACGATCACGATGAGCCTGCCAAACACGAAAGCGCCCGTCCGCCGGCGTGGCTGCGGGAGCTCTTGGCAAGCCTGCCCGACGGCTGTCGAAGCAGTACGGGGGCACAGTTACTCAAAGATGGTGAGACGTCGCCGATTGTCCAGAACACGGGGCTTGAAACCATTTTCGGCGGTTTCAGCCCAACGGCGGATCAACAGCGAGTCTTCCAGCGATTCGTGGACTCGTACCGTGAGCTGGTTCTTGGTACCGGCTCCGCATCCGGTGGCCGAAGCGTCGAGCCGAGTGCTGACCTGTTGGTGGAAGGCGATCCGGGCAGCGGCAAGACGACAACGCTGATCGCCTGCGCATTGTACGCCGCATTCGTGCGTGGCCAGCGCGTGCTGTTCATCGTGCCCGACGAGATTCGCCAAGCCGTGGTGAAGCAGCGGATCGACACATTCCTGAAGAACGGCCGCCTGCACTACTACGTCCATTGTGCCGCGATCACGCCAGGCGCGGTGAATGATTGGCTCGGCGAGAACTCGGTGATTCCCCACATCCTGGTCGGAACACCCGCGAACATCGAGGATCATTTGTACGGCGCTCCCGCCCGCCAAGAGAAACAATTCGAGCTACTGCGAAAACTCATCCTCCTACTCGAAACCATTTTGGTTGACGATTTCACCGACTTCGAGGACGCCGAACGATCGCACCTGCCGTTCCTTATTGACAAGCAGCGGCTGCTGCTCGAAGCCGAATACTTGCCGCTCCAGGTGGTCGTGTCCGATCCACGATTGGCCGGGATCGGCCGGGCGATTCTCGGCACGCGGCTGTTTACGGAAAAGCGCCTGAAGCTGGATAGCAACGTGCTGACGGTCCGCCCGCGGCCGAGCGGCCGGGCTTGGCGCGTGGACCTGTCCGCCACCGATCTTGCCGCCGCAGTGGATCGAATGATCGAGTGGTGCTTGAAGAAGGATCTGGATGTGGTGCTCTATCGTCGCGGCATCGACGAGCACGAGCGGCAGAGAAAACAAACGGAACTCAGGCAACGCGGCGGCTCCGGCAGAATCACGGTGATTTCCGATCTTGACCTGCCGGTGGAGATGCCGGACGTTGAGGTGGATGCTGTGTTTTACCAAGTCGCCATTCACCAGGACGTGTGTTTGGCCCTGCGGCTCCGAATGGGACACGCCGACACAGTCATCTTCAGCCTGACTCCCGATGGCGAATCGCGCGAGGTGATCGATTCCGGCATTGTGCCCGTCATCGTGGATCGCACGGCGACGGCTCTGGTCGGGGTACATCTGCGCAGTGCACTGCGATATTTGCGGCCCGCAAGTCCCGTCCGTGTCGATGTCTGGCAGCAGTTCGGCCTCCGCGATGAACACACCGTCGTCGGCATCGTGCCGAACATGCTCGAATTCGACGACTGGTCGGACGATCGCGATTATGGCTCGGAACTCTGGCCGTACGTGGCCCTGCGCCGGCCGGGGCAGCGCTACGAGCCGATCAACGTGCGATCGCTGTCGGGCGGTCAACGCAATGAAACCTCCACGGTGAAAGCCACCTGGAAGACGAGCGCCGGCCAAGTGCTTCAAGAACTGGATCTTGTTCACCTGCGCGAAGTCCGGCTCGTGTACGGATCAGAGGTCTACGTGGCGGAAGACATTCGCCAGACGCCGGCTGGCATCGAGTTCATTACACAGAACTGGCAAGGCAACGGCTACGACGCTTACCTGCCGATTTTTGAAATCGAGTGGAACCTGCCAACCGGCCAAACGACGGCGACGCTTGGTGGCGGCAGCGATTTTTCGCTTGCGTGGGTCAACCTCGAACTGCCGGCGGAAAACGATGCGGCCCGCGTTCAGACGGCGATCACGGCGTTGATGACCGAGTACGGCTTCGTGAAAGACATCAGTCCCGTTCGGTTCAGCTATCCAGCACGGCTGTCGGCCCTGATTTTCAACCCGCAGCCGCTCGACCGAGAACGGCTCCGCCAGGTGCAGGGCGAATCTCTGGCAGGTCCGTGGCGCACAACGGGTGACTCGCGGTTCCTTCCCGCGCTCACGGGGGCGTTGAACTACGCTTTCCACGCCCGTGTTCCAGGCCTGGCGTACTTCGCGCGCACGCTGGCATTTGCCCTGACCGGTGACTCCGGCAAGATCGGCTCCGCAGTGGCCTTCTTCCTGGAACCGTTGGGCGGCGGCCGAACGGTCATGCGCGTGCTTAGCCGTCTGCTCACCGACGCGCGCGAGCGACACGGATTGTTCCAGTCGGTCGAATGGTTTCTTGAAAACCTTCGGGCATCGAAAACTCCCCAGCGATTCCTACACCGCTTTTCCCGAGCCGGTTTCCAGGGAGACGAGCAGATTGGCAATGTCGGTGAAGCGATGGCATGGATCAGTTCGATACTGGGTCGCGCCGAAGTGCAACTCGGCTTGTCAAAGGAAGCGGCGGCTCCGATCAATCCGAGCACTACTTCGTCCAATCCAATCGCCAACTCGCCCCCGTCCGTTGGTGTGGAAATTCAGCCCGATCTCCCACCGGTTTCTTCACCAGACATTCCGCCCGATCCGCCGCCTGAGTCTCGCTCGCGCATGCGGCGAAAACGCAAAACTTCATGAGTCTGCGGCGGCACCCTGATTGCTCATTCTTGGCTTGGTGGCTCAAACAGAATGGGGACAGGCACCTCGAAGACTCGGAGCCAGTCCCCATTTTGTTAGGCGTTTTTAGTAATCCACACGCAGCGCCTCGCGCCGGGCGACGAGTTGCGGAAGGATTTCGCCGGCCGGTCCGTACAGCCCCAGGGCGGCGATTTCACTGGCCGGCGTCGGATCCAGGTTGATCTCGATCACTTGGGCACCCGACTCGCGCGCTATCCAAGCCAATCCGGCCGCCGGATGCACTTGAGCGCTGGTTCCAATAACCAAAAGGCAATCGCATTCACGAACGGCGAGTTCTGCTTCCTGCCACACTTGAGGCGGCAGCGACTCGCCAAACCACACGACCCCCGGCCGCAGAAGTCCTCCGCATTGTTCGCAATTCGGCAGGTCCGGCAATCGCTCACCCGTCTTGTCCCACTGCCGGCCGCACTTGGTGCAGCGAACTGTCCAGATATTTCCATGAATCTCCAGCACGCGGCGATTGCCCGCTTGCTGGTGCAGGCAATCGACATTTTGCGTCACAAGCGTAAATCGCTGAGTTTGCGCTTCCAACTCGGCCAGTGCCAGGTGCCCAGGATTCGGCCGCACAGTGGTGAGCAGTTCGCGACGATAATTGTAAAACTCCCACACCAGTTTTGGATCGCTCGCAAACGCCTCAGGAGTCGCCACCTCTTCGGCTCGAAAGTTTTTCCAAAGCCCGCCCGCACCACGAAACGTCGGCACTCCGCTCTCCGCCGAAACGCCCGCTCCCGTTAGAACCGCGATCGAATTCGCCGGTGTCAACATTCGAGCGGCTGTTTCCAAGGCTGTGGGATCAACATTTCGATTCATTGTCACCTGCCTCGTGCAATCGTCTTTCGGTTCCTCGCAACTCAAACTATATCCAACCTTGGTAGCGGCCTGAAGCCTGGACAGTGAGCACCCGCTTTGACCCGCAACGTACACGGTGATACCTTGCCTAGATTCAGCATTCGAATGAGTCGCTCTTCGAGGAGAAACGATGAATCGCGCGGACGCCTTTGCACTGGTTTGCGAGTACACGAAAAACGAAAGCCTCGTCAAGCACATGATGGCCGTCGAGGCGGCGATGATGGCGTATGCTCGCAAGTTCGGTGAGGATGCAACCAAGTGGGGCATCGTCGGCCTGTTGCACGATTTCGATTACGAACGCTGGCCGACCCCGCCCGACCACCCGCTGAAAGGTTCGGAAATCCTCCGCGAGCGCGGTTACCCGGACGACGTCATCTACGCGATCAAGTCGCACGCCGATTATCTGACCGACTGCCCGCGCGTGCATTTGATGGACAAGGCCCTGTACGCCTGCGACGAACTTGCAGGCCTGATCACCGCCGCATCTCTCGTGCGTCCGAACGGCATCACGGACCTCGAGGCCTCCAGCGTCAAGAAAAAGATGAAGCAGAAGAGCTTCGCCGCCAACGTGAATCGCGACGACATTTCCCGTGGAGCCGCCGACCTGGGTGTCGAGCTGACCGAGCACATCCAGTTCGTGGTTGACGCGATGAAGGGGATTGCGACTAATCTTGGACTGAATGGGCAGACTTCCGAGCAAGTATCTGGGTGAACATCTCTGCGGAATCGGGTTTACGAGTTGGATGAACAATGTCCGGGGAAGGATCGGTTACAGACTGGATTGATCGACTCAAGGCTGGCGATCGCTCAGCGGCTCAGCCGTTGTGGGATCGTTACTTCAGTCGTCTGGTTCACCTCGCTCGCAAGAAACTACAGAACCAGCCACGTCGCGCGGCGGACGAAGAGGATATCGCGATCAGTGCCTTCACGCGGTTTTGTGAGGGCGTCGATAAATCTCTTTTCCCAAAACTGGATGATCGCGACGATCTGTGGCAACTTTTGGTCGTTCTCACGTCGCGAAAGGTCGTCGACCAAATCCGCCACGAGCATCGTGCCAAACGAGGCAGCGGGGTTGTGCTTGGCGAGCCGGCACTGCACGGCTTGGCGCCGGCGGCGGTCGGCGCCGGCATGGACAACGTCGTCGACTCAGAACCCACGCCTCAATTTGCCGCTCAGGTCGCCGACGAATGCCGGAGGCTTTTGGAAGTTCTGCCCAATGACGAACTACGGCAAATCGCAATATGGAAGATGGAGGGGTACACAACTCGGGAGATCGCCCAAAACCTTGGCCGTGTAGTTCGATCAGTGGAGCGAAAGCTCTGGGTTATCCGTTCGGTCTGGCGCGGCGAAATCGTTGAATAATCGCGTCGGCTTTCGGCCAGCGGGCGCGATTCTGTCGATTGCATGGATGCCTGCCGGAACCTTGTTTGCATCCACAGGGAACGATTCGACCGTTCGGCTTTGGGACACGGAGAACGCCCAGTTACTTCGAACGCTCCGCGGCCCCACCGGAATCGTTTCTGCGGTCGCGTGGTCGCCACAAGCTACATCATTGGCATCCGGGGGACACGACGGCGTCGTCCGGATTTGGGACGTAGCGACTGGAAAACTCCGAAGAACCCTGGGGCAGCGAGGCAAGATCGTTCGTGGATTGGCATGGTCGCCGGATTGCACTCGAATCGTCTCCGGCGAGGACTCAGTCGTGTGTGTATGGAATGTCGAGTCCGGCGAACTCTTCGACCAACTGAACAGTCACACAAAGGAAGTGTACGGCGTCACGTGGTCGCCCGATGGAAAGCGATTCGCATCGGCGAGCGGAGATTCGACCGTGCGCGTGTGGGACGCCGTTACGCGAGATTCACTCGTAACCTTGGAGACGCAGGACGTACAAAAGGACTGGCCACTGTGGTCGATTGCATGGTCGCCGGACAAGCCAATGGTTTCTTGGGCGTGTGGTCAGCCTCTTCAGGTTCCAGCGTCTGGATCTCCGAATCGTTCGTCTTCAACCAACACGCAAGTTGGTCGCCGGTCTCCCGACAAGTCGCAACTTCAAGTTCGCACAGCTACTCCAATTCCCAACTCGGTTTTTCGACGGATCAAGCCTCGTGGCGAGTGATCCCGATCACTGGTACACATCCAAGAAGTTTCTGCTGGGCACCCGGCGGGAAGATGCTCCTACTCTCCAAGGACTCCCAGAGTACGTCGATCGTAGACGCTGAAACCGGTAGCGCCTTGCACGATTTGAAAGGGCATACAGGCGATAACCACTGTGCCCAGTGGTCGAATGACGGCCGCTTGATCGCGACTGGCGCCTCCGACAAAACCATTCGACTCTGGGACACACAGACTGGAAAGCAGGTCCGTGTTCTGGCGGGCCACACTGATAATGTTCGGGCAGTCGCGTGGTCAACGAACGACGAACTCCTAGCCAGCGCCGGTGATACCACGATTCGTGTGTGGAACGCAAAAACGGGCGAAAGCGTGCGCATACTGAACAACCCGGTTAACGTCGGCGTGCGTTCAGTAGCTTGGTCTCCCGACGGGAAAACGTTGGCTTCTGGCGACGGGGTCGGGAAGCTCCACCTATGGGACACAACAGCCGGGCAGCGAACCGACACGTTTGACGGCCCGCCGGGTGGAGTTGAATCGCTCGCCTGGTCGCCGGATGGCAAACTCATCGCGTCGGGCCACGAATCAGGCACCGTGTGTGTCCGGAATCCTCACTCCGATAAGAAATCCGTCCTCCAGGGACATAGTACAGCCGTGCTCTATATCCAATGGTCACGCGACGGATCCTTACTTTTCACGAGCGATTGGAACGGCCTAGCGCGCCTTTGGGACTCAACGTCCGGTCACGCGATGGCAACACTCTGTTTCACAGAGCCACTCCAGCGGCTTTTTGTGTCGGCGGATGGCCACTGCAACAACACGCCCGCAGTGGGTCGGGATCTGCGCTACGTGGTTCAGACCAGCACTGGCCAGCTAACATTGGCACCCGATGACTTCGCAACAGAGTACGGCTGGAAGAACGATCCGGAGCGAGTCCGCGACGCGATGGCATCACTCTCGCCCCCGGCGCCGAACGAGCCAGCCCCGCGGCTTAGTCCAGGTCGTCGCTTGGCGGAGTTCTTGCTGTCACTCGGTGGAAGTGCGGGTGTGGAGGTCAAAGACGGCGCTCACCTCAGGACAGTCTATGTTCGACCGGGTCAATCGTTTCCCGAAAGCGATTTCAAGGTCAACGACATTCGGTTCGACACTACCGAACTGACCGACGAGAAGCTCGGCGAATTGATTGGACTCATGCCGGGTGCGGTTACGGCTGGTGTCAACCTGAACGTGAAACAGACTCGCGTTACAGATGCCGGTCTCGTACATCTGCGTGGCCAGCGTCTCGGCATGTTGGTTCTGAGCGGCACGAACGTATCCGAACAAGGACTGCGACATCTCTCGGAGATCGATGGCCTCACACACCTTGATTTGTCCGGCCCATCGATCAATGACGATTCAATCAATCACGTGGCACGGTTGAAGAACCTGACAAGCCTCGCCATCGAGAAGGCGTCCGTCACGGACGATGGGCTCGCTCAATTGTCGGAACTGAAGCAGCTTGTGGGAATCAACCTGATCGGCACGAAGGTCTCACCGCAAGCGTGGGAGCAATTTGTGGCCGACCATCCGAGGCTTCAACTGATCGCGATACAAGACACCGGTCTTGGTGATGAGGGCTTGCGGATCGCTTCCGAGCTGAAGCAGCTCGAGCACCTAACCCTCAAACAAGCGACCAGTGCGCGCGTTCCTGTTCCCTCTCCCCTGTACTCAGGGGAGAGGGTTAGGGTGAGGGGTCTGCAAAGTGCACTCGAACAGAACCCCTCACCCCGGCCCTCTCCCCTGAG
>Ga0247727_10003308_pt1 | contig 35791 bp, 27 predicted proteins | sample WisWelCaveWW1625_FD_202498 | JGI IMG/M metagenome (GOLD analysis project Ga0247727, IMG submission 202498) | Biofilm microbial communities from Wishing Well Cave, Virginia, United States - WW16-25 | ecosystem: Environmental > Aquatic > Deep subsurface > Groundwater > Cave microbial mat | place...
ATTTTTGAGATCATCGGCCTTGCGAATGAAGTGGTCGCCCGACACTTTGAGGGCACGCCCTCGCACCTTGGCGGCCTCAATCTGCACGACATTGGCAAGATCGTATTGAATTGGCACCAAAATGCCTTTGGCAATGAAAAAGCCTCGCTTGAATCACACGGCTACTATAAATTCAAACGCGATGGCGAGACTCACGCCTTTAGCCCGGCCATCGTTCACGCCCTGCACGAAGCGCTCGAGTCGAACGACTACGCCACGTACAAAAAATTCAGCACTCTCGTCCACGCCCGCCCGCCGGTAGACTTCCGCGACCTGCTCGACTTCTGTAGAGACGTTCCGGTGGAACGTCTCTACCAAGATGTTGAACCTGTCTCTTCAATCGTCAAACGGTTCTCCACCGCGGCCATGTCGCACGGCGCGCTTTCCAAAGAGGCCCACGAGGCGATGGCAATGGCGATGAATCGAGTCGGCGCGCACAGCAACTCCGGCGAAGGCGGCGAGGATCCGCGCCGCTACAATAATGAGCGCAATGACCGCATCAAACAGGTGGCCTCAGCCCGCTTCGGGGTGACGGCCAGCTATCTAGTCAGCGCCGACGAGTTGCAGATCAAAATGGCGCAGGGATCGAAACCGGGTGAAGGGGGACAACTGCCATCCAGTAAAGTGACAGCGGAAATCGCCGCCATCCGCCATGCCCAGCCGGGCATCATGTTGATCTCGCCGCCGCCTCATCACGACATTTACAGCATCGAAGATCTGGCGCAGTTGATCTACGACCTGCGGCAGATCAATCCGAAGGCCAAAATTTCGGTGAAGCTGGTGGCGCAGGCGGGGGTTGGCACGATTGCGGCGGGCGTGGCTAAAGCCGGAGCTGACATCATTTTGATCAGCGGCCACAACGGCGGCACGGGGGCCTCACCGCTGTCGTCGGTGAAGTATGCAGGCGTGGCCTGGGAGCTTGGCCTGGCCGACACACAACATGCGCTGGTCAACAGCGGTTTGCGTGGCCGTGTCCGGGTGCGGGTGGATGGCGGCCTGCGCACCGGGCGCGACGTCGTCATTGCCGCCCTGCTCGGCGCGGATGAGTTTTCGTTTGGCACCTCGGCGGCAGTGGCGATTGGGTGTGTGATGGCGCGAGCCTGCCACCTGAACACCTGTCCGGTCGGCATTGCGACTCAGGATCCCAAACTGCGCGCCAAGTTCAAAACGCCGCCCGAACATCTCGTGGGGTATATGCGTTTCGTGGCCAAGGAGGTGCGCGAGGTGTTGGCGAGTCTCGGTCTCGCGTCATTGCAGAACGCAGTGGGCCGGGCGGATTTGTTGAGGCAGGCCTCCCCCGGCCTCGACGGCAACCCCATCGTGGATCTGTCGCGGTTGATCACGCCGCCCGAAGGTGAAGAGCCCCGTCGTTACGTTGGTCTCCCCAATCCGTTGATCACTCACGCGCCGCTCAATCGCATATTGCTGCATGAAGCGATGAGCGCGGTGGAGACAGGCGATCCGGTTGAGGTGAAGTATCCGATCACCAATCGCACCCGGACCTTCGGCGCCTTGGTGGCGAATGCGATTGCCAGACGTTTTGGCGACATTGGCCTGCCTGAGAAAACGATTGTGGTCCGCGCGCGCGGCAGTGCCGGCCAATCGTTCGGCGCGTTCGGCGTGCGCGGCCTGCATTTGCATTTGCGCGGCGAGGCGAATGACTATGTTGGCAAAGGACTCACCGGCGGCGAGATTGTGATCCAATCCTCACCGGACTATAAAGGATCGCACCCGGTGCTGGCGGGCAATGCGGTGCTGTATGGCGCGACAGGCGGATCCGTCTTTATCGCCGGTCGAGCTGGCGAGCGATTCGCCGTCCGCAACTCCGGCGCGTTGGCGATTGTGGAGGGCGTGGGCGATCATGGCTGCGAATATATGACCGGTGGGGCCGTCGTTGTGTTGGGAAGTATCGGGAGAAATTTTGGCGCAGGGATGAGCGGCGGAGTCGCCTACATTTGGCCTCATGTTCGTAGTAACGACTTCAGTCGTCCTGCGACTCAAGTCGCCACTACCGACCGAATCAATTTGAGCATGGTCGAGACGGCAGGGTTAAATGAGGAAGATGTTGAGTGGTTGCAAGAGAAGGTCGCCCAACACGCGAGGCTGACGGGGAGCCCGCGTGCGAAAGCTCTTCTCGAAAATTTCGATCCGACTGGCTTCATTAAAGTAATACCGAGGGGGGAGCCGCTGAAGGAAGTGTTGAAGCCTGAAGTCATTGTGCCGACTCTGGTCGCGGCATGAGTTTTGAGGTGACCGGTATCTTTTTTTGAATAACGGCATATCAGGAATCGAGTACTAAGTTGAATGAGGCTCTCCAGCAAGGAGAGCCTTTATTTTTAATAATGGTCAGCATACGGTCAACCCAACATCAACTATCAAACAGTTTAGATTGACAGCGTGTTCCACTGAGTCCTATGCTGAATGATGGACTGGTGGACGCGATGATCTGAGGGCGAGGGCGGATCGCTGGCTGGCCCGTTAGTGCAACGGGCCAGCCAGCCCCAAGGAGCAAATGGCGAAACCGGCCACACGTGTGTGGCCGGCTTTTACTTGATGAAAATAGTAAACAACTTACACTTTACACTTTCGTCCCTCTGGCAAATCTGAACAGTATCTCTTTCAACTCTTGTGCGGTATATAATTCAGGCACCCTACGCGGCAACCGTCCACGTTCAACCCGTGCCATCAACTGATCATTCTGAGGAAGCAACTCTCGTCCGGCGCGCCCAGGAGGGCGATGCCGAGGCCATGGCGGAGCTTTATCGCCGCCAGGCCCCGGCCATATTTCGTTATTTCTTCTTCCGGCTCCACGATCAAACGGCGGCTGAGGACCTGACCGGCGAGGTGTTCCTGAGAATGACCCAGGCGTTGCCTGCCTACGTCGAGCGCGGCGTGCCTTTCGCCGCCTGGCTGTTCCGCATCGCCCACGACCGAATGGTGGATCACCACCGCCGTACAGCTCGTAATCGCACCGAATCTCTGACAGAAACCGTGCTTGACGACGCATCCGAGTTGGAGAGTCAGATCTCGCAAAAGGCCGACCACCACCGGCTGGCAGAAGCCATTACAACTTTGTCAGACGAGCAACAAATCGTGGTGCAATTACGCTTTATCGAGGGATACAATCTGGAAGAGACGAGCCAGATTATGGGCAAGAACATCGGATCGGTGAAAGCCATGCAACATCGCGCCCTCCAAAATCTGGTGCGCAAATTGAAGCCATGAGTCCCGAAGAAGTTCTGGCTTACTGCCTGCAGGAGATCGAGAGCGGGCGCAAGACCATCACCGAATGTGTGGCGATGGTTCCGGACGCCCCCGAGTTGGAAGCGCAACTGCTGGCCGTCCAGGCGCTGAAAAAATGGCCCACTCCTGTGATGCGCCCGGCGGCCAGCCAACGCCTTGAGGCAAACTTGCGCCGACAAGTGTGGGCGCAAACCCGCGCCCGCACAAATCTGTTTGCCAGAGCCAGTCAAAAATTCACGCCCGCGATGCGCTGGGCGATTATGGCCGCGGTATTGTTCGCCCTCTTTTTTGCCAGTGCGGGAACTGTTGCCGCCTCGGCCAGCAGTACACCCGGCGAACTTCTTTACCCGCTCAAACGCGCCGGCGAAGCCGTGGGTCTGGCCCTCACCCGCCCGGAAGACCGGGCGGCCTACCATGTGAAACTGGCAAAAAACCGGTTGGACGAGCTTTCGATCTTAATTGCTCGGGGGAATGCCGACCCAACCTCGATCAATTCTTTGAACTTGGAAATTATCACCGAGACCGAGACGGCCATCTCCGCCGTCAATCAGGCTTCTGCTGATGCTCGACCACAGCTCTGGCAGGAAATCCTTGCCGAAACTGAGCGGCAACAATCCACTTTGCAAACATTGAAAGACAGAGTGCCGCCGCAAGCACAGGCCACCCTGGAAAGTACGCTGGACGAATCGGCTCAACACAGCACCCTTGCCCGGGAGGCCGTTGAGAACACGACGGGCGACCTGCCAACAGCGACGGCTTCTGCGACTCCACCTTCGGCCTCTGCCTCGCCGACTCTGGCTCCGTCCCAGCCCTCTTCCGTAGTGATCTCCCCGACAGGGATAACGGCAACCCCGCCGCCGACGAGTCCAAACGCGAACTCGCCGGCCTCCACCTCGACCCACCCTGATTCGGATCAGCCCACTTCGAGCGGCCCACAGCATACAAAGGCAGCCTCTACTCATACCAGTCCAGCGCCTACCCACACCCTCCCAGCCTTCAACACCCAGGCGACCCCCCCGGCCAACACCAACGCCGCGCCAACGGCTGACAATGGTCTCGGTGGCGGCGGCGACTCGCCCAATTGCCACGCTAACAATCCCAACTCGCCCAACTATTGCACGCCGACGCCCCAGCCAACCGCGGCGGCCACAGACCCGTCCGCTGCCTCTACCTCTGCACCTGTAGATAGCCCCACTCCCACCGCTTGCCCCACCAACCCCGGCGGCCAGCCCAAGTGCAAATAGTCAGGACATGAACTCGAACGCCCGACCAACTTCCAGCAGCCCAAGGCTGCCTGCACCCTCCAGCGGCCTTGAGTGTCAAAATATTTCTCACGAATTACGGTGGTAATATTAAGCCGCAGGAGTGTGCCCTGCGGCCTAGAAGTGTTCAACTATGGCTCGCAACCATCTTGCGCCAGAAGAGGAGGTGAGATCGTCCATACGAAACATCCTTAGCAATCGTGCGCCGAAACTTCCGCTCAATCAATTTGTGCCTCAAAGGAGCATAGAAACATGAACATCCACAACCCCCTGACAGCGCCTCACCGTTTCATAAGGGTCCTCTGTTTTGCGGTGCTGGCTTTTGGCCTGAGCGTCGCCCCATTGACCTGGGCGGCCCCCGGAGGCAACCCCGGCTTTCTGACCTCGCAACCCTCCATGCTCACTCCCGCCAGTGGAAACAGTGTCTTGCCCATTATTACTGTGGGAGACACCTTGCCAAATGGCTACCGCTATGAAGCCATCCCTGATGGCATCGGCGTGACTGCCAAAGGCAAAGGTACCGTCGATGTGTTTGTCTCACATGAAACATCGCTTGTTCCTTTCCCCTTTGCCGCAACTGGTATCGGTGGTTGTACCCTTACACCGGCGTCTAATTGCTTTTCAGATTTTGATAATGCCCAAGTCTCGCGGCTTAAGTTACATCAAAAATCTGCCGGGGTGCTTTCCGGCGAACTGGCCATCACCAGCAGTAGCAACTACCAGCGTTTCTGTTCGTCCTTTATCGCCGGCGCGGAGCATGGCTTCAAACACCCGATCTTCTTTGCCAATGAAGAAGCCACTGACTTCATTTCGCCGCCGCCGCTGTTGGCCTGGCCTCCCGACCCTTCTAACCAGCGTCAGGCTGGTCTCGTTGTTGCGCTGGACACCAAGAACGGCAAGACTTACGAGATCCCTGGCCTGGGGCGGATGAATCACGAAAATACGATCGTGGTACCCGGCGGGTGGAACGAGATTGTAGCCGTCACTAGTGATGACACGTTTGCCGCACCCTCTTCACAGCTCTACATGTATACCGCCGCTTCCGGCGATGATTTCCTGGCGGACAACGGCAGTCTGTGGGCTTTGCGTGTTACTGGCAAAAACGGCAACGCGGTCAATCCTATAGACGCTTTCAACGGCGCGAATGATTACGGGGACATGGCGGTTAGCGACGTGCTGACCGGTGAGTTTATTTCCGTGCCGCGTGCCATTGCCCTGGGCGATCAAACCCCGCTGGAGGCCTGGTCAAACACCAACAACGTGTTCCAATTCATCCGGGTGGAAGACATCGCCTACGACAAGAATGACCCGCGCATCGTTTACTTCGCCGATACCGGTGAGCCGCGCGCCATCCCGAATGTGGCAACCGGGCGGCTCCAGCGCGGTTCCAGCAGTACAACCGGCCCTTACCCGAACGGACGGATCTTCAAGATGGTCTTGAACGCGGCAGACCCGAAAGTGGTGGACAGTTTTACAATCTTGATCAATGCCGACCTCGACGGTTACAATAATGCCAATGCTATGCACAATCCGGACAATATTGACACCAGCGCGAACGGGAGCCTGATGATCACCGAAGATCCGGGCAGCCACAATGGCACTCGTGCGGCGTTCCCGAACGCGACGACGGCGCGTTTGTGGCGCCATGATATCGCCAGCGGCGCGTTGAGCGTTGTGGCCGAGGTGGATCAGAGTCTTGTGCCTGCTTCCCCGAAGGGCGCCTGGGAATCCAGTGGTGTTCTGGATGTCTCGAACATCTTCGGGCCGGGTACCTGGCTAGTTAATATCCAGGCGCACACGCTATTCGTGGAAACCGAAACGCGCACAGTCACTATCGGTGCGGCCTCAGGCCCCGTGCTCTTCAAGCGCGAAGGCGGCCAGCTTCTGCTGTTAACCGTGCCGGGTTCATAAAGCCGTCATCAGCCCGGCCACTCAAGCAGGTTGCATGCTCTGTTCAGATCTGCGGGATTGCTATTTCAAGCAATCCCGCAGACCACCAGCTTAGTCTGCAAAGTTGCCCGGCCCCTGGCCGGAAGTTACTAGCAAACTATATGGCCCGCTACATGGGGCCAGAGGGAGACTCTTCAAATGTTTTCATCAATTGGACGGCGAGTATTAAATCTAGTCGCCATCTTTGCTCTTTTGCTCTCGGGGGTGCCGATGGGGATACAACCGGCGCAAGCTATCTCGTCCACTATTGTTATCAGTCAGGTTTATGGTGGGGGAGGAAACGTTGGCGCAACACATACTCACGATTTTGTCGAGTTATTCAACTTGGGAACAACCACTGTATCACTGGCTGGGTGGTCAATTCAATACGCAAGTGCTACCGGAACTGGCAATTTTGGCTCAACTACAACACAGATTACTCCTTTGTCAGGGTCACTGGCTCCGGGTCAATATTTGCTTGTTCAAGAGGCGAGTACAGCGGTTGTGGGATCCCCTTTGCCAACACCAGATGTAACTGATAGCTCCCCGATCGCGATGGCAGCAGGCGCGGGAAAAGTTGCCCTGATTAGTTCAACTACACCATTAGGTTGTAATGGCGGTTCAACCGTATGTACCCCTGCTCAATTAGCCTTGATTGTAGATATGGTTGGATATGGTAATGCCAACTTCTTTGAAGGCAGTGGCGCCGCGCCAACTTTAAGCAGTAGCACTGCCGCATTTCGTGCAAATGGCGGTTGTGTGGATACAGATAACAACGCTTCTGATTTCTCAGCGAGTACTCCCGCTCCCCGCAATACGGCTTCACCGTTCCATTCATGTGCAGATACTGCTCCTGAGGTCGCAACCACATTCCCCGTGGATGGGGAGCCAAATTTCCCGTTTGACGCAAATCTCACAGTCACATTCAGCGAGCCAGTCGACGTTACACCTTCATGGTTTACGCTGGTATGTACGACAAGCGGGAATGTCGTGACAAGTTTTAGCGGCGGACCTACGACTTTCACATTGGATCCATCTATGCCGCTTGTTCATGGAGAAAATTGTACATTGACTGTATTGGCAAATCAGGTGACCGATCAGGATTCAAATGATCCGCCTGACAATATGGTTTTCAACTTTGAGGTTGGGTTTACGGCCTTTAATGTTTGCGGCACAACCTACACACCCATTTATGATATTCAAGGCAGTGGTCTCTCCGCCGCGATCACAGGCACGGTAACCACCCAGGGCGTTGTAGTCGGCGATTTTGAAGGCAGTACCGAGCTTCAGGGCTTCTATCTTCAGGATGAGGAAGGCGATAGTGATTCGTCTACATCGGACGGCATCTTTGTCTTCACTGGCGGCACCAACACTGTCAGCGCAGGTCAGGTAGTTCGTGTGACTGGCTTCGCCCGCGAGCGATTCAACCAGACCACCCTCAACGGCTCAAACAGCAATTCGTCCGCAGTGCCGGCGGCGAATATCGTCAACTGCGGAACCGGCAGTGTCGCGGCGACCGATGTATTCATGCCCTTTGCGGATGCGAATGATCCCGAGCGCTTCGAGGGCATGCTTGTTCGCTTCCCACAGGCATTGGTTATCGCTGAATACTTCAACTATGACCGCTTCGGTGAAATGGTGATCGCCTTGCCGCTGGCTGGCGAATCCCGTCCATTCACCGGCACAGCCATTGACGAGCCGGGCGCTCCAGCGAATGCCCGAACCCTCGCCAACAGCCTGCGCCGCATCACACTAGACGATGCAGTGAGCACGCAAAACCCAAGCACTCTGCGTCACCCGAATGGCAATCCCTTCTCGTTGAGCAATCGCTTCCGCGGCAGTGACACCGTGCAGAATACGATTGGCGTACTCGGTTTCGACTTCAGCTTATATCGAATTTTCCCGACGGGACCAGCAGACTATGTTGCCGTGAACCCGCGACCGGCTTCGCCCGAACCAGTCGGTGGCAATCTGCGGGTTGCCGCGATGAATACGCTCAACTTCTTCATCACCCTTGATTACCCAACCGGCAATCCGTTGGATAACAAATGCGGCCCAGTGCAAAATGTTGAGTGCCGTGGCGCCGACTCCGATCAGCCCCTTGAGTTCACGCGCCAGCGCGACAAACTCCTCGCCGCGCTTGCTGGCTTGGATGGTGACATCATTGGCCTCAACGAGCTAGAGAACACGACTGGCGTTGATCCGCTTGGCGGCCCGACTAACGGCATCGTTGCCGGCCTCAACGCCATGCTGGGCGCTGGCACCTATGCCTACATTGATACCGGCGTAATAGGCACCGATGCTATCCGCGTCGGCCTGATCTACAAACCCAGCAAGGTTGTTCCAGTTGGCGGATTCCAGATCCTCGACGCCAGCGATGACCCGCGCTTCCTGGATACCAAGAACCGCCCTGCTTTGGCGCAGACATTTGAAGAATTGGCTACTGGCGCTCACTTCACTGTGGTGGTCAACCATCTCAAATCTAAAGGCACAGACTGCGACGATGTGGGCGACCCGGATGCCCTCGACGGTCAGGGCAACTGCAACCTGACTCGTGAGGCGGCGGCTCAAGCTTTGGTGGACTGGTTGGCGACTGACCCAACCGGTAGCGGCGACCCTGACTTCCTGATCATGGGCGATCTGAACTCGTACGCCCAGGAAGATCCAATTGACGCGATCAAAGCAGGCGCTGATGACACCGCCGGGACTGGTGACGACTACACCAACTTGATCGCCCAATATCAAGGCACATACGCCTACTCGTTCGTCTTCGACGGACAGTCCGGCTACCTGGATCACACGCTGGCCAACTCCACCCTGGCCACACAAGTGACGGGCGCCGCCGACTGGCATATCAACGCCGACGAGCCTGACCTGCTGGACTATGACACCACCTTCAAGCCACCGGCACAGGACGCAATCTATGAGCCAAATGCATACCGTTCATCGGATCATGACCCTGTGGTCGTGGGCCTGGGCCTGGCTCTCAACGCCACCTGCAACGGCCTCCCGGCCACCATCGTCGGCACAACAGGGGACGACGTGCTCGATGGCACCAACGGGAACGACGTTATCGCCGGCCTGGGCGGAAACGACCTCATCAACGGCGGCAATGGCAACGACGTGATCTGCGGTTACGGTGGAAACGACACGCTGAATGGCGGCAACGGAATTGATACGCTCCTCGGCAGCTATGGCAACGACGTGCTCAATGGCGGGAATGGGAATGATACGCTGTCTGGCGGCGATGGGCTTGACACACTTAAAGGTGAGAACGACGACGACACGCTGGCAGGTGGCGCCGGGAACGATGCGCTGGACGGCAATAATGGCAACGACTCGCTGTACGGCGACGCCGACGGCGATGCGTTGGTCGGCAACAATGGGAATGATACGCTGACCGGTGGTCCAGGCGCTGACTCGTTCAGCGGCGGTCTGGGCAACGACACAAACACCGACTTCAACGCAGGAGAGGCGGACACGAGCGATGGGACGTAGTCCCGTCGGGCGTAACGATGGTTTGCGGCAACCGTCCAGCCCTTTAGCATGCAACCCTCCTTAAGCCCACTCCGCATCCCGTGTGCGGGGTGGGCGCCGGGGTCGTGCATTCCTGTGGAATAGCTGAAACCGCGTCGGTCTGAGTAAACCCATTGGTAATGGAGGTGATGATAAATGTCCTAGTAAACCCTCAGTGAATTCAAGACAGAAGATTCCGGTTTGACTCGAAAAGAGGGTCAAGAATGCCGGCAACTCCCTTAAATCCATTACTCACGCTAGAGGAGAAAACAAATGTCCAAGAAAATGACCCGGGCTGTGATCGCCCTAATACTCATACTGCAAGTCTTTGCGGTTGTGCCGTTCGCTCTGGCCGGTTCGGCGGCGTGCGAGAATCGCGTCAACAATACTTTCAAGAAGCTGTTGGAGTGCGTCACGGTGGATGGTGTGCGCGCTCACCAGGCCGCCCTTCAGGCAATCGCAGATGCCAACAACGGAATTCGCACCTCTGGCACGCCAGGCTATGACGCCTCCGTAGCGTACGCCGAGCAGGTCTTCCGCGCCGCCGGGTACAACGTGACCGTGCAATCTTTCCAGTTCCAAACGTTCATCTCATTATCACCATCAGTCCTTGAGCAAGTCTCACCAGCGCCAGCAGGTCCACTCGATAACATCATCATGGCCTATTCAGGGAGCGGCGATGTGACGGCAGCCATAACTGCTTTGGCAGCGCCGCCAGCGGACGCAACCCCCGGTTGCGAAGCTACTGATTTCGCCGGGTTCCCCGCTGGCAACATCGCGTTGATCAGGCGCGGCGCGTGCACGTTTGCCCTGAAGGCAACCAACGCACACAATGCCGGCGCAACCGGTGTGGTTATTTATAATAACATTGCCGGCCCGCTCAATGGCACACTGAGCGCTACCTTCACGCTCAACATCGGCGTAACCGGCGTGACCCAAGCTCTCGGCCAGCAACTTGCCGCTACTCCCGGCCTCGTCATGCGGTTGAAGACCGACACCTTCCGCGGTATTGCAACCACATATAACGTTCTGGCCGAATCAACCAGCGGCGACCCGAATAACGTCGTCATGGCAGGCGCGCATCTCGACTCAGTGAACGCCGGCCCTGGCATCAACGACAATGGCTCCGGTTCAGCCGCCATCCTCGAAGTTGCCGAGCAAATGGCCAAAATCAAACCACGCAACAAGGTGCGCTTTGCCCTGTGGGGCGCAGAGGAGTCTGGCCTGGTTGGCTCTACTTACTACGTGAACAGCCTGAGCCAGGCCGAGAGAGATAAGATCGCCCTCTACCTGAACTTCGACATGGTTGGCTCGCCCAATCACGTCTTCTTCATCTACGACGGCGACGACTCGGACGCAGTGGGAGCGCCCGCCGGACCCGGAGGCTCAGCCGAAATTGAAAAGACCTTCGAAAGGTACTTCAATAGCGTAGGCCTGCCGTTTAAAGGCACCGACTTCTCCGGCCGCTCAGACTATGGGCCGTTCATCGCTGTGGGCATCCCGTCCGGCGGCCTGTTCACTGGCGCTGAGGGAATCAAGACGGCGGATGAAGTGGCGCTATGGGGCGGAACAGCCGGTCAGCAATACGATCCATGCTATCATCTGGCCTGCGACACCTATAACAACGTCAATCTTTTCGCCCTTGACGTGAACTCGGATGCGATAGCCTATTCTGTGCTCCAATACGCGATGAACACCGAAGATGTCAATGGACAAAAAGGCAAGGGCAATTTCCAGCTCACCCCTGGCAATTCCGAGGAACACCAGGCCAGTCAGTAATCGGAAATCCAGATTGGAAAACTTGCCCAACAAGCAGGCGATGTTTTTTGTAGTTGACTGGGCCGCCGATCTCGTGGTATAGTTCGCCGCGTTGCCGGGCAAAATAACGGTAGCCCCAATCGCATAACTTTCAGGCCAGGACGCCTCCGCACACAACCTTGATAGGTTTGTGGCGGGGGCGTTTCCGTTTTAACCGAAATTTTGAGACAAGGGACGCACATGCTGACAACCATCCTTGCCGGAGCCGTCATCGCCATTTCATTCAGCGCCCCACCCGGGCCGGTCACCATGGAGACCATTCGCCGCGGGGTCCGGGGCGGCTTTCGCCCGGCCTTGCGCGTCCAGCTTGGCTCCATCATTGGCGACCTGATGTGGTGTCTGGCCGCCCTCATTGGGTTGGCCCCGCTGGTGCAGGTGGACGTCATCCGCCTCACCCTCGGCGTCGTCGGTGTGCTGTTGCTGGTTTATCTCGGCGCGATGGGCATTCGTGACGCTCTCAAGCCGACGGTGTTGACGGTCTCTGAAGGCGGCGAAACGAAGCAAGGCTCATTTCGGGCCGGGATGGCGATCTCGATGGCAAACCCGCTGGCAGTGGGCTATTGGCTCTCGGTCGGGGGCGCATTGGTAGCCTCAGGCGCCGTTGGCGGCGACCCCGGGGGGACCGTCGCCTTTATCGTCGGCTTCATTCTTGGCACGTTGCTGTGGGCGTTCGTCATGTCGTTCGCCGTGCGCTGGGGCAGACAGATTCTCAATCCCGTTGCATTCCGCGCCGTTACTTTTGCCTGCGGCGCAACCTTACTTGTTTTTGGATTTACGCTGGCATCTCAGATGTTCGGCGCGTTGCTCTAAAACTTTATTCGGAGGAACAATGACACCCAAAGAAGTAATTGAATTTGCCAAAGCGAAAGGCGCAAGGTTTGTAGACTACAAGTTCGTGGACGTCGTCGGCCTGGGACAGCATTTCTCTTCGCCGATTTCAGAACTGGACGAGTCCGTCTTTGAAGAGGGTGTGGGCTTTGATGGTTCATCTATTCGCGGTTATCAAGCCATTGACGAGTCGGACATGCTCCTCATCCCCGACCCCGACACCGCCATCCTGGACCCGGTCTGTCAGACGCCGACTCTGTCGCTGGTGTGCAATGTGCGCGACCCGATCAGCGGCAAAGCTTACAGCCGCGACCCACGCTACATTGCCCAGAAGGCCGAAGCCCATTTGAAGAACACCGGCCTGGCCGACACTTCTTATTGGGGCCCGGAGGCTGAGTTCTTCGTCTTTGACAGCGTGACTTATGATCAGAATCAATACAGCGCCCATTACGCCATTGACAGCGCCGAGGGCGTGTGGAGCGCCGCCAAGCCCGGCCTCGGCCACGTGCCGCGCTGGAAGGAAGGCTACTTCCCCGTGCCGCCGATGGACACCTTGCAGGACTTCCGTTCGGAAGTTGTGTTGCGGCTGATTGACGCCGGGGTGCCGGTGGAAGTTCATCACCACGAAGTGGCGACCGCCGGGCAGTGTGAAATTGACATGCGCTTCTCGCCGCTGACCAAGATGGCCGACAGCCTGTTGATGTACAAATACGTCATCAAGAACTACGCCAAGTCCGTCGGCAAGACCGTCACCTTCATGCCCAAGCCGATCTGGGGCGACAATGGCTCCGGTATGCACGTCCATCAATCGTTGTGGAAAGATGGCAAGACCTTGATGACCGACTCCAAAGGCTACGCCGGTCTCTCAGACATGGCCCGCTATTACATCGGCGGCTTGCTCAAGCACGCCCCGTCCTTGTTGGCACTGGTGGCCCCAACGGTGAATTCGTACCACCGGCTCGTGCCGGGCTTTGAAGCCCCCGTCAATCTGGTCTACTCACAACGCAATCGCTCGGCGGCAGTCCGCATCCCGATGTACACGCAGAACCCCAAAGCCAAGCGCATTGAGTTCCGCTGTCCTGATCCGTCGTGCAACCCGTATCTGGCGTTTGCGGCGATGTTGATGGCCGGCCTCGACGGCATCAATAACAAGATCGATCCGGGTGAGCCTGCGGACTTCGACTTGTTTGAAGATCACGAACGCTCCGCCAAAGTGAAGCAAGTGCCCGGTTCTCTGCCTGAAGCTCTGGCCGCGCTCGAGGCCGACCATGAATTCCTGCTGGCCGGTGAAGTGTTCACCCAAGATGTGCTAGACGCTCACATTGCCTACAAGCGGTCGCGCGAGATCGACCCCATTCGTCTGCGCCCGCACCCGTACGAGTTTTACCTGTACTACGAAGTATAGATTTTGGGTTACACTGTCGCCGATCACAAAGGCACGAAGTCACCAGGTTTTTGTGACTTCGTGCCTTTGTAGCTTGTGTTAATGGAGACCCAACTTATGCGCGACGCCACTCGTGTAATCCGCGCCGGACTGCCAAAAGGTTCGCAGGGCGATCCCTTCCTCCCCGGCCCGACCTTTGCCGCAACCTACCACGCCGCCGGAGACCCCGCCTCTGTCCCCCACACCTATGGCCGTTTCCACAACCCAACGTGGACTCATTTCGAGCAGGCCTTGAGTGAACTCGAAGGCGGCCCAACCATCGTCTTTGCTTCCGGCATGGCGGCCGTATCGGCCATCTTTGGCGCGGTCTTACGTCAGGGCGATGTCGTCGTCATGCCCTCGGATAGCTATTACACAGGCCGGGTATTGGCAAATGGCTACTTCGCCCAAATGGGCGTGCAAGTGCGGGCCGCACTCACCGCCGGAAACGCCCAACTCGCCCAACTCAACGGCGCAAAACTCTTATGGCTCGAATCGCCCTCCAACCCCGGACTGGAGGTGTGCGACATTGCCGCGCTCGCCGAAGCCGCGCACAACGTTGGCGCATTGGTGGCCGTGGACAACACCACCCCGACTGTGTTGGGCCAACGCCCACTCGCCTTGGGCGCCGACTTCTCAGTGGCCTCCGACACCAAAGCCCTCACCGGCCACTCCGATTTGCTCATGGGTCACGTCGCCGTACACGATCCCGCGTGGGCCGACCGCATCCGGCTGTGGCGGACGCAAATCGGGGCCATTCCCGGCCCGATGGAAGTGTGGCTGGCCCACCGTTCACTTGCCACTCTGGAGTTGCGACTCACACGACAATGCCACAACGCCCTGGCCATTGCCCAATTTTTGGCGAGGCGATCCGAAGTCACCAGCTTGCGCTATCCCGGCCTCCCGGACGACCCGGCGTATTTTGTAGCCGCACAACAAATGCAACGCTACGGGCCGGTCCTGAGCTTTGTGTTGAAGGATCGAACGGCGGCTGAAAACTTTTTGAGCGCCTGCCAACTGGTTCACGAGGCCACCAGCTTCGGCAGTATTCACACCACCGCCGAGCGCCGCGCGCGCTGGGGCGGCGATGCGATTCCCGAGGGGTTCATTCGACTGAGCGCCGGCTGTGAAGACGTGGATGATTTGATCGCCGATCTCGCACAAGCATTGGATGCGGCGCATTAACATCATGCGGCGCATTAACATCATGCGGCTCGATAATCTCACGTTTTGAGGAGCGAGCACGCCTTCGTGCGCGCGGCCCGCTCAATCCGTGCATCCTGCCTTATATATGGGCCGATCAATCGTGCAAATGACCAAATACCGTTGTAACCTCATCGCTTTTCACCAACTCTGTACGGTCAACATCGTACAGTTTGCGAGATGACTTATTGAGAGAGCCAATGCTATAGTGCCGAACGTAAGTTATCAATTGCATTAATGTTTTTAGGCCGTGACGCCCAATTTGATCACAGATCAAGTTGGGCGTCTTTATTTTCCGATATCACATGATCATCGCCCTCAGCATCTTCGCCATCGCTTACGCCGTCATCGTCAGTGAAAAGTTTCCACGCCACTGGGTCGCCGTCATTGGCGGTGGCGCGCTGTTGATCTTCGGTGTGCTCAGCCCAACGGAAGCCCTGGGCTACATCAACTGGGAAACGCTGGGCCTGCTGGCGGGCATGTTTGTCCTTGTCGCCATTCTGCACGAAGCAGGTTTCTTCCAATGGTTGGCGATGACGGCAGTGCGCAAAGTCAACTATCACCCGAGCTATTTGTTTGTGGCCCTGGTATTGCTCTCGGCAGTGTTGGCAATGTTTATGGACAGCATCACCGTGATGCTCTTCATGTCGGCGTTGACATTGCAGTTGTGTCGTCTACTTAAAATTGATCCGGTTCCGGTCATCATCGCTGAAGTGTGCGCCGCCAACACTGGCGGCGCCGCCACGTTGGTGGGCGACCCGCCCAACATTATCCTCGGCACAACGTTGGGCTTCAACTTTGCCGACTTCGCCACCCATACCGGCCCGGTGTCAGCCATTGCCGCCCTGGCCCTATTGGGCGTGTTTTATTTTGTTAATCGTAAAAACCTGCGCGATGCGCACGCCGCCCTGACTGACGAGGCCGTGCGTGAAATCGAAGCCATCCACCGCGATCCTCTGCACGTTCAGCTCACCCGCATCGGGCTAATCGGTTTCGGCGTTGCCGTCATTGTGCTGGTCTTTCATCATGCGTTGAGCGAATGGACAGGCTTAGCGATCAATGCTGCTGTGTCTGCATTGATCCCGGCCATTGGAACAATATCCTTTCTCACCGGCCCCCACCGCCGCAAAATCGCTCTTAAACTCGCCAAGGATGATGTCGAGAGTCTAGTGTTCTTCGCCGGGCTATTTGTGTTGATCGGCGGCCTGGAAAAAGTGCAACTGTTCGAGAAAATGGCCCAGGGGTTGGCCCTCGCCACTGCCGACAATCCGAATGGCCTGGTGATGGCCCTGCACTGGGGGCCAGGATTGCTGAGCGGCATCTTGGATAATGTGCCACTGGCGCTGGCTATGAGTTACGTTCTCAAAGACCTGGCCGCTCATCCCGAAATGCCCGCGCTGGCCCTCATGGTGTGGTCGCTCGCTCTCGGCGTGGATATGGGCGGCAACCTGACGCCCATCGGCGCGTCGGCCAATGTCGTGGCCTACTCGTTCATGGAAAAACATCACGGGCCGGTCGGCTGGAAACGTTGGGTCATCATCGCCGTGCCGCCCACCCTGATGGCAATGATTCTTGCCTCCGGCCTGATCATGCTCAAAAGCCAGATCGGCTGGTACTGATCAATTACATCTCAAAGGAGTAGAAAGAAAATGGAACTCTCTGATCTCGCTACTGCCATCAACATTATGTGGATGTTGGTGGGAGGCTTCCTGGTCTTCTTCATGCAAGCCGGGTTTGCCCTCGTCGAAAGTGGCTTCACCCGCAACAAGAATGTCGCCCACACCATGATGATGAATATGATGGTGTTCTGTATTGGCGCGGTGGGCTACTGGCTGTGCGGCTTCGCCTTCCAATTTGGCGCGGTGAATCTGGCTTACCCGGAAGTGGTTGCGCCGGGCGTCATCGCTGGTGAGTGGGCGCACTCGCCGATCACGCTCGGCGACTGGACTGGCCTGCTGGCAACACCCCTGTTGCGGTTCGGCCAATTCGGTATCCTGGGTGGAAACGGCTTCATGCTAATGGGATTAGGCGCTAACACCGGTATCCTGGCCTTCTTTCTCTTTCAGATGGTCTTCATGGATACGGCGGCCACAATTCCAACGGGTTCAATGGCCGAACGGCTTAAGTTTATCGGCTTTGTAGTGATGAGCCTGTGGGTAAGCATGATCATCTATCCGCTCGTTGTTGGCTGGATTTGGGGGGGCGGCTGGTTGCAAAACCTGGGTCGTTCAATGGGCCTCGGTAACGGCGCAGTTGACTTCGCCGGTTCAGGCCCAGTGCATATGATTGGCGGCGCAGTCGCACTCGCCGGCGCAATTGTGTTGGGGCCACGCATCGGCAAGTTCAACAAAGATGGTTCTGCCAACACTATTCCTGGTCACAGTATTTCGCTGGGCATGCTGGGAACCATCATTCTATTCTTCGGCTGGTTCGGTTTCAATCCGGGTTCCTCGCTCGGCTTCGTAGGCGGGTTCAAGAACCTTGCCATCATCGCCGCTGTCAACACGTTGTTGGCGGGCGCGGCAGGTGGGTGCTCGGCAATGACAACCATGTGGTTGTTTGGCCCTTCCAAGAAACCCGATCCAGGCATGTCGGTTAACGGCATCCTGGCTGGCTTGGTTGCCATCACTGCGCCCTGTGCGTTTGTAGATGGCTGGGCGGCTGTCGTGATTGGCCTCACTGCCGGTGTCATCGTCTGCTGGGCCAGCGTCCTATTGGAAAAGCTGAAGATTGACGATCCGGTAGGCGCGATACCGGTCCACTTCTTCAACGGCGCATTCGGCGTATTGTGCGTCGGTATCTTCGCTAACGGTAACCCCGATACCGCCGCGTGGAATGGCGTCGAATCGCCGGTGACTGGTCTGCTCTACGGCGGCGGCACGCAAATCGCTGCCCAAGCCCTTGAAGTTGTGGCCATCTTCGTTACCGTATTCGGCTTGTCTTTCGTGTTCTTCAAGATACTCGCCGCGCTCAAACTGCTGCGCGTTTCACCAGAAGTAGAACTGGGCGGGCTGGATATCCCCGAAATGGGCGCGGAAGGCTATCCGAAAGATTGGGAACCACATCCCGATCACACCAAAGCCCTCCCCGCCGACCGCATCCCGGCAGGTTTACCGGCAACAGGCGACTGAGCGATACGTTCAGGTTTCTTCCTCACAAGGGCAACGGGCGTTTTCTCAACGCCCGTTGTCTGCTTTAATTGCCAGCATGAACATCCGACCTGCGATCCCCAACGACCTTCCTACTATTCTCGACATCTATAACGAGGCCATCCTCAACACCACTGCCACCGCCGAGTACAATCCGCACACCCTCGACATGCGGCGCGAGTGGTACGACTCGCATCGGCGCGACAACCTGCCGATCTTTGTCGCCGAAGCTGATCAGGGACATGTGATCGGCTGGAGCTCTTTGAGTCGATTCCACAGCCGCTACGGCTACCGCTTCACCGCCGAGGACTCGATCTACGTAGCCGCCGACTCGCGCGGGCTGGGCGCCGGCAAAGCCTTGCTCCGGCCGCTGATCGACTCGGCGCACGCCCTCGGACTGCACGTCATTCTGGCCTCGATTGATTCGAGCAACGAGGCCAGCATCCGACTGCATCAGAAATTTGGGTTTGAGGTGGTGGGGCAGTTGAATGAGGTGATCTACAAATTTGATCGCTGGTTGAGCACGGTATTCATGGAGCTACTGCTCGAATGATACGGCTTCGCGCCGCACCCAGCGCACAGTCATCATCGCCAGCACGAGCAACGTGAGAACGGCCAGGCCGGGGAAAATCAACTGAGACGGCGACCACGACAGTTTGAGTTTGGGTTGGGTCTGGAGAAAAGTCAAATCGGCAGAGGCGGCCAGTTCACTCGTCCGGGTGCAAACGTTGGTTTCCAATCCATCGCGGCCTTGCTGGGCATAGATCAGATATTGGCCGCCCGAAGCAAAGTGGTAGCCGCAATCAACCCCAAACTGGGTGCGCACGGTGACGGTGTTTGTCGTGACACCCTTCCACGAGTCACCCACAGCAAGCGAGATGCGCCACACCGAGAAACCGCGCCATTCCACGCCCGGCAGCGACTGCGCCCATTCAATATAGGCCGGTGTGTCGTTCGGCGCCGCCATCTCTGTGACAGTGCCAGTGAAGACCGCGTTGGCATTTGAGAAAGCAGACTGGACAGTTCCGGCGGCGTAGGCGCAGGAGCAATGGTCGTGGTGAAGGGCTTCATCAGCCCTGGGACGCGCCCACAGAGGTTGGGCGCACACCATCATCCCGATCGCCAGGAGCATGAAGAGGAGCAGAGTGCGCTTCGGTTTTGGCATGGATCGCCGCTACAATATCTTGCCCGGATTGAGGATACCGTTCGGATCGAGGGCGTTCTTGATCGTCCGCATCACGTCCAAGCTGTTACCATGTTCGAGCGGCATGAAACGGCGCTTGCCAATACCGACGCCGTGCTCGCCGGTGGCGGTGCCGCCCAGGGCAATGGCGGCCTCCACCATTTCGGCATTGGCGGCTTCGGCCAGTTCATGGCTCGCTTGATCGCCGGGCTTGTAGGGGATCATGGGATGCAAATTGCCGTCGCCGGCATGGCCCACCATATAGCCGCGCAGGCCGCGAGTCTCCATCGCCCGGCGCGCCGCCGTTACCAGCTCCGGATACTTCGACACCGGCGCGGCGATGTCCAGGATCAAAAAGCTAATACCAGGATTGTTACGCACGACGACATCATAGGTCTGATAACGCATCCGCCACAGCCGATCGCGCCCTTCGCGGCCCACCACGGACTGAAACGCCGCGCATTTTTCCGACTCGCAAATGGCCTGCACCAGAGGCAATTCCTCTTTCAACCCCGCTTCGCTGGCGCTGTGAAACTCCATCAGCAGAGTCGGCTTCTCCGCCAGCGTAAACTCACCCGTCGTATTCAGTTCACGCACCATGCTGGGATCGAGAAACTCCAGCGCCACTGGCGAGAGCCCACTGCCCATAACCGTCGAGACCGCCCGCGTTGCATCCGCCACCGAGTCAAACACGGCCACCACGGCGCTGAATTTTTCGGGCAACGGGGCCAGCTTCAACGTCGCCTCGGTCACTACCCCCAGCGTCCCCTCCGAGCCGACAAACAAGTGAACCAGATCATAGCCGGAGGAAGTTTTGGCCGACCGTGATCCGATCCGGATTACCTCGCCTGAGGCGAGCACGACCTCCAAACGCATCACATTGTCCTTCGTCGCGCCATAGCCAGGCGTGCGCGTGCCAGCGGCGTTGTTGGCCACCATCCCGCCAATCGAAGCGTTGGCGCCGGGATCGGGCGCGAAAAATAAGCCCTGCTTTGCCAGCACCGCGTTCATGTCTTTGGACTTCAAGCCGGGCTGGACGTCCACCTGAAAATCGGCGGCGCGCACTTCGAGAATCTTATCCATGCGGCTCATGTCCAACACGATGCCGCCATGAGCCGGGATTGGATTCCCCTCTAGGCTCGTGCCAGCACCCCAGGGCGTGACGGGTATCGTTTGCTCATTGGCATATTGCAAGATCGCACTGACCTGTTGGGCTGAGGCAGGCCAGACCACCGACGCCGCAGACTGCGGCTCGTGGAACGACTGGTCGCGTGAGTGTTGGTCGAGGTCGGCCCCTTTGGTTGAGACCCACTCGTCGCCGGCCACCGATCGCAAAAAACTCAAATGCGCCTCAGAGAGTGTTCGCATCATCGCCCACCTCCTGTGGCCGATTTTGTATCAGTCTCGAATCGGCTAACACCTGGGCCAGCACCCGCACCGCCCGCTGATACTCCGAAATCAAAATGTGTTCTTCCGGCGTGTGGTCGAGCGACGAGTCACCGGGGCCATAAGCCAGCGCCGGGCAATTCCAAACCGGCGCGACCAGATTCATATCCGATGTGCCGGACTTGACGGTGAAGCCCGGCTCGCCGCCCTCGGCGCGGATGGCCGATAAAAATGATCGCACCAACGGTGTATTCTTTCCGGCGCGATAGGCCGGGACGCCTTCGAGCAATACCACTTCATCCGGGGCGGCCACTGTGGCAACCTCCCCCGCCACCGCCTCCACGCTCAACCCCGGCGGCAGGCGCAGTCCAAACTTCAGCCACGCCGACTCCACAAAGCCATCCGAGTTTGATTTCATTTCACGCAGAGTGGGTAAAAGCTGATCAAACATCTTGGGCCTATCGGCGTTCAACGCCGTCACCCGTGTCGTCAACCGATTCCAAAAACTCACCGCCGCCGCACAGGCGCTCTCGCTCTGCGCCGCAGTATGCGCCAGCGCCCGTTTGGCTGTGAACTCAAACCAGGCACTGCCTTTGTAGCCCAGCGTCACTTTTTCCCAGCCGCTCGGCTCGCCGATGATGAGCATCGCCGGGTGATATTTGTCCAAAATATATTTTGCGCCGCGCGAATCGCCTTCCTCACCGACCGCTCCAATTACTGTGACCCGTCGCCCGGTGATCTGGCCCGCTAACGCCTCCGCCGCTGTAAAACAGGCCAGCGGTCCTTTGGCATCCACCGCCCCGCGCCCGCGCAGAACGTCGCCTTCACGAGTCACCTCAATGAACCCCGGTACAGTGTCAATGTGACCGAGCAACACGATCTCTGCTGGCCCTTCGCCTATCACCCCAATGGCGTTCCCCGTCTCGTCAATCGTCGCCTCGTAGCCCAGCGCCTTCATTTGCGCCACCAGATATTGCACAGCGTCAGCCTCGCCGTGAGTGGGGCTGTAAATTTTCAAAAGACCTTCAAGCAAACCAACTTCATCCATCGTTGCGTCCTTTGAGCGGCCTCAGGTGACTGTCACAGGCTGAGAACGCCCAGATTTTCATGGTTTCGTAGCCTGTGACAGTCACCTTTGCGTAAGGTGAGTTACAAATTACCAATCACCGCCTTCGTCACTTCCCCCGTCCTTGCCCTGCCCCCTAAATCCCTCGGCAACACGCCGTCACCGATCGTCGCCTTCACTGCCTCTCGCACCCGCGCCGCCGCCTCGCCCTGCCCAATGTGATCGAGCAACATCGCCGCCGACAGAATCGCGCCGACGGGGTTGGCGAGGCCCTGCCCGGCAATGTCGGGGGCCGAGCCATGCACCGGCTCAAAGACGGCGACCCGCTCACCCAAATTTGCCGACGGCGCTACCCCCAGCCCGCCGATCAACGCGCTGGCCTCATCCGAGAGAATGTCGCCGAACAGATTTGTGGTCACGATCACCTCAAAGTTTTCTGGATCGTGCACCAGCCGCATGGCCATCGAGTCTACCAACATTTCCTTAACCGCAATCTTCGGGTACTCCGCCGCCACCTTCAAGCATTGTTCGCGGAACAATCCATCCGTCACCTTCAAAACGTTTGCTTTATGCACAATCGTCACTGTCTGCGCCCTGCCTCCTGCCCTCAGCCTTCTGCCTTCCGCCTTCTGAAACGCAACGCGGGCAATGCGTTCCGACCCTTTGACAGTGATGACTCGTTCAGCAATGGCAGTGTCGCCCTCGCGGCGCTCGCGCCCGGCATACAACCCCTCGCTATTCTCGCGCACGATCAGCAGATCAAGATTGGGCCGCGAAAACGATCCGGGCAGGGATTGAACGGGCCGCAGGTTGGCGTAGAGGTCGAACGCCTTTCGCATCGCCAGAATCGGACTGCGATAGCCCGCCACCACTGTGGACGGCGACGAGGTGGCTCCAAACAACGCCACGCCGCACGACTCAATCGCCGCCAACACTTCATCAGGGATCGCCTCACCCGAACTTTGAAAATACTCAAACCCGGCATCGGCCTCGACAAACTCCAGCCCCAGCCCCAAACTCCCCAGCACTTCCGCCGCCGCCGGGATCACTTCCTTGCCAGCCCCATCGCCGGGGATTAAGCAAACTTTTATCAATGTATTGTTCCTCTACCAAGAGTCAAACGTGAGCCGTCAGACTTTGTCGTTTGGCGTTTCACTCCTCCACGCTCACCTTCACCTCTTCTGTCGTCGTCAGCCCCAGCTTCTGCCGAATGTGCGGGATCAATCCCCCCACTTCGATCATCCTCATGGCCGTCGGCGAGAGCGGCGGGAAGGGAAACTCACGACCCTTCAAGCGAATGACGCTGTTGGGCAGATCGATCTCAATGGCGTCGCCTGTCTGCGCCGCGTCCACAACTTCGGGACAGGTGATGAGAAGCAAGCCTTGATTGATGCCATTGCGAAAATAGATGCGGGCGAACGACTTGGCGATCACTGCCGCCAGGCCTCTATATTTCAGCGTCGTCACCGCCTGCTCGCGTGAACTGCCGTTGCCAAAGTTGCGCCCGGCCACGATCACGTCGCCCGGCCCCGCCTGCGCCGCAAAATTCGGGTCCAGGTCTTCCAGGGCGTGGGCGGCGATCTCATCCGGCTCACGCAAGGTATAGGTATACTTTCCGGCGAAGATGAGGTCGGTGTTGACCCCATCGCCATATTTCCAAACTTTGCCCATTGTGAAGTGACTCCTGAGACCGATTATATGGGAGCAAACACTGCTCCGTCAAAGCTAACTTTTACCAACAAACTCTGCACAAGGCCAACTTGCAGCCTCGCGATCTCTTTTATACTCAGGCCAGGGCATGGGGTGCATTCTAAGTTATTGGCCGCTCTGCGACGTGCTTTGCTTCGCAAAGCCTCCGGCGGGGCATTCTGAGCGGAAGGCATCGCGGCGAGGCACGTAGTCGAAGAATGCCCCGCCGCTCCGCTCAGAGCGCCAAATTGACTAAAACTACGAAATGCACCCAGAGCACGAGCCAACTGTGTGGCCGTCACTATACTTCAAGTGATCCCTCTTCCAAATGAACAACCTGGACAACGTTGCCGTCAGAAATTTCTTGGTTTTTGCCACAACGGCCTACATGGTCGGCACAATCGCCCATGTGATCGGCCGGAAACAACAAGGCAAACCCACACAAGTCAAGCGCCTGTTGATATTTGTCCTCATTTACGCCGTCGCCTATGGGGCGCTGGCCGCGCCGCCTATCATCACAACGATTGCGCTTAGCGTCGTTTGCTCTCTCGCCGCCAATGAACTGTTTGGGGCCTTGGCAAGGAAAACACAATCGCCTCAGCGCCTCACCCGCTTCGTCAGCCTCGGGGCCGCCGCCGCCACCCCGGTTGTGGCGGCTTATGTATCAGAGGCGCTCTCTCCGTTTCTGTTCGTCAGTTTCGCCGTCCTCATCAGCCTGCCCATTTTGAATCAGGATTACGATCACGCCCTCAGCCGCGCCGGGGCCGGGATGTTGAGCCTGTTGTTTGCCGCCAATGTGAGTCTTTTCCTCAGCCTGCAACGCCTGCCGCGCGGCATTGCCCTATCCTTCTGGCTCATCTCGTTGATCTCGGCCACCGATGTCTATTCGATTCTGTTTGGCGGCCTGTTCGGCAAACACCCACTCTGGTCCAAACTCAGCCCGGGCAAAACCGTTGAAGGTTCGGTGCTGGGATTGATTTTTGCATCCCTCACTTGCTACTTCGCCGCTCGCCTTCTGCTTTTGGACATTCCCGTCGTCGAAGCGCTGGTCGTCGGCGCAACTGTCAGCCTGGCCGCTCAAGTTGGAGACTTGACCGCTTCCATTTTCAAGCGCGAGGCCGGGATCAAAGACTACGGCACTCTCATCCCGTATCAGGGCGGTATTCTGGATCGATTCGACAGTTGCATTCTGGCGGTGCCGGTCTTTTATTGGCTCGTCACTCACTGGATGACGATCGCCAGCAGGTAGGCCACGCAATGATCCTGGGTCGTTATACCCTGCCCAATCTGATGACCTTCACCGCAGCCGCCCTCTCGTTAATGGCCGCCGTCTTTGCGGCCTGGGGCCATCTCCCCCCCGCCATGCTCTTCCTGCTATACGCCGGGGTCTTCGACTCCTTGGACGGCCCCCTCGCCCGCCGCCTGCACCTCACGCCGGAAGATAAACAATTCGGCGGGCAGTTGGACACGTTGGTGGATTTGACCTCGTTCGGATTCGCCCCGGCCCTTATTTCTTATTCGCTTGGCCTCACGGCCTGGAGCGACCTCGCCATCTTGTATTTCTATCTCGCCTGTGCCATGATCCGCCTATCCCACTTTACGGTTCATGGGACGGAGCGCAAAGAGGGCGTAACCTATTTTCACGGCATGCCGTCCACCTACGCTTGCTTTATCTTTCCCATGTCGCTGGGAGTGGCTTCATTTTTGCCGTCGGGATCGTCGGCGGCCATTCTGCGGCTGACTCATCTCGCCGTCGGCATCCTGTTCATCCTCAACATTCCAGTGCGCGACATCCGTTCGATCAAATGGCTGATGTTGGGCGGATTGGTCGCCATCACCGCATTTTGGGTAACGGTTTTGCTGGTCCAGTAAACGTAGCATAGCCCCTTATGGGCGTCGTTCGGAAAGCACCGAACTCACGCGGGCGCAAGGCCCGAGGCTACAGAAATAGCCAATGACTAAGTCATCATCAGTCACGCCGACAAAACCCGACGAACGCACCCCGCTCCTGTTGTTGATCGGGCAGGGCTTCTTTATTGGCGCTGCATTGACCCTGTTGTACATGACGGCCAACACCCTGTTTCTGTTGAACTTCGGGCCGGAGACTCTGCCCTATCTCTACCTCACCTCGGGTCTCGTCATCTCCCTGGCCTCATACGGCTTCGCGGAACTGCAAAAGCGGCTGGCCCTATCCGGGGTGGCGGTGATGACGCTGGCTCTCTTCAGCGGCATCTTCTTTGCAGTGCGGTTGGGGCTAACGCCGGGGACGGTGAAATGGATCTCGTTCGGCCTGATGCTGTGCTTCTCGCTGATGACGTTGATGACGAGCATCGTCTTGGGCGCGCAAGCCGGGCGCCTCTTCGACGTGCGGCAGATGAAGCGCCTCTACCCGCTGGTGCTGGCCTCGCAGATTCTGGCTGTCGTCATCGGCGGCTCGACCGTCTCGCTATTAGTCCGACTGCTCGGCGGATTTGAAAACCTGCTCTTCCTCAGCGGCGCGGGGATACTCGCGGCCCTGATATTTTTGACACTCACCCTCCGCCGCTATGGGCCGGCGCTGGCTCAGATCAAGAAAACCTCAGCCGGCAAAGAAAGCAAATCTCTGCCGCAATTGCTAAAGAAGCGGTACGTGCAGTTGATCTTCGGTTATCAAATTTTATCGGCAGTTGGCACCCAATTGGCGATCTTCGTTTTGCTGTCCATTGTGGATGTGACTTTCACTACTCCCGAAGCTCTCACTCGCTTCTTCGGCGGCCTGTTGGCGGCCGGCACTTTGAGCACCTTGCTGTTTCTGCTATTCGTCGCCGGACGGTTGTTGAATCGATTCGGCCTCCTGATCGGGTTGACGGCCAACCCCGGAGTCGTCACCGCGGTGATGGTTGCCATTGCCCTCGCCGGCCTCATCGGCGGGCCGGGCAGTGCGATCTTCTTCTGGTTAATCGTCGCCGCCCGCTTCTTTGATTTTGTGTTGACCACCGGAATGACGGACACGGCGGTAAAGGCCACCTATCAGGCCCTGCCGTCCGACGAACGGGTGGGGGTGCAAACAGCGGTGGAAGGCATCGGCAACCCGGTTGCCATGGGCCTGGCCGGAGTCGTCCTGCTCATCTTCAACAGCTTCAGCGGGCTGACCCTGGTGCACAATGTCTTCTTTACGCTGGCGGTGTGTGGGCTGTGGTCGGCGGCGGCGGTGCTGGCCTATCGCGATTACGCCAGTGTGCTGACCAAATCGTTAAGCCGCCGCGTTCTCAACGAAGCCGAATTGACTCTGGATGACAGTTCGAGTCTGGCTGTGGTCGAGAACTTGTTGCGAAGTTCGGACATCTCCCAGGTGCGGCTGGCGCTGGACACGCTGGCGCAAAACGATCACCCGTCGCTAGACGAACGGCTGATCAATCTACTCGATCACCCCGATCCCGAAGTTCGGTTTGAAGCGTCCGCCCGCGTTGAGCGCCACAAAGCGGGATCGGCGCTGTCGAAAGTGACGGCGCGTTTGCAGGTCGAGGAGAACGCCATGGTGAAGGGTCAGGCGGTGCGAACGCTGTGCGCTCTGGCCGAAGCCGACGCGGTGGAGACCGCGGCGGCATTGATGGACGATCCGTCGCCGGAGATCAGGTTGGGAGCGATGGTGGGGATGTTGCGCTATGGCGGCATCATCGGGGTGCTGGCCGCTGGCGAGCGATTGACCGAGTTGGAGCATGCCTCTGATCCGGCGCAACGGGCCTTTGTGGCGCGAGTGATCGGCCAGGTGGAGTCGCCGACGTTTTACAAACCCCTGCTCGGCCTGCTCAAGGCTGAGAACCTCGAGGAACGTAAAGCGGCGCTGGTGGCCGCCGGGCAAGTGGGCCACCCCCGGCTGTTGCCGCTGGTGATTGACAACCTGACGAGCGCGCCGGTACGTTCGGCGGCGATGTCGGCGTTGACGGCGAGCGGCGAGAAGCTGTTGCCCATCGTCGAGAAGGCCCTCAACGGGGAGGCCGCTTACCCGGAGGGGGCCGTGGTGCGTTTGGTGCGCGCTTGTGGGCAAATCAAAGGCGAACGAGTCATCGCCCTGCTCAAGCGCCACCTTAATCATCCCGACGACGATGCCCAATACGAAGTGTTGCACGCCCTTCAGCGATGCGGGTATCGGGCCGGTGAATCGGAGCAAGCCGAGGTCAACCGCATCCTGCGCGGTGAGGTTGAGCAAGGGGCGCGGATTCTGCTGGCCCGGCAAAGTCTTGGCGAAGACGAGGTGGCAGCTATGTTGTTAGCGGCGCTGGATTACGAATTGAGTCAGGCCGTCAAACGCATTATGCTGTTGCTGTCATTTATCCACGACTCGCGGGCCATCCTTCGCGCCCGCGAACGGCTGGAGCATGGGAGCGCGGGTGAAAAGGCGCTGGCCCTCGAAACATTGGATGTGATGTTGCCCGGCGAGCAAAAAGCATTGGTCTTTCCGTTGCTCGATCCGACCCTGACCCCGGCCAAGCGCCTGCAGGGGTTGGGCAAATCATTCACCCTGTCTGGCTACGACCGTCAGGCCTGTTTGCGCCACATCATTGGCGAGGCCCGGCTTTGGCCGCACGGGTGGACCCGAGCCTGCGCCATTTACGTGGCGGCCAAACTGGATGACAACTCTTTGGCCGGAATTATTGAAGAAGCGATTGGGTCGTCCGAGTCGTCCATTCGAGAAACGGCCGCCTGGGCCTTGCACACCCTGGCCCCGGAAGCCTACGAGGGCCACGCCGCCAAACTGGCCGCCGACCCCGATCCGCAGGTGGCGCGGGTAGCGGCGCGAATAGCGGCGCGGTTGGCGGCTCATCTGGCAAGCTGACAGGACTATGAACCATGCGCCTCACGATTGAAAAAGTTTCAATTCTCCGAAAAGTTGAAATCTTCGCCAACACCCCGGACTACGTGCTGGCCTCCGTGGCCGCCGCCGTCGAGGAGGTGAATCTGGACTCCGGCTCGACCTTCATTAAAAAGGGCGAGGTCGAAGATTGCATGTATATCGTGATTGACGGCGAAGTGCGGGTGTATGACGGCGAGAAAACGATCGCCAGGCTTGGCCCCGGCCAAAGTGTGGGCGAGATGGCGGTGCTGGACCCCAGCCCCCGCGCCGTGTCGGTGATGGCGACGCAGGACACCAATCTATTTCGCCTCAACAAAGAGGCGCTCGACGAATTGATGGGCGACCGCCCGGAGATCGCCCAGAGCGTGATTCAGATGCTCTGCCGCCGCTTGCGGGCCGTCATCAGCTAGTTTAGGTGACTGTCACCGCGCCAAGCGCCAGAAGTGTAACGCCATTGGTGCGCGGTGACAGTCACCTTACGGCCTACAACTCTCCCCTAAACGCCCTATCCAGCACGGACGGCAGCAACGCATCCAATTCCTTTTGCGTTTCAGCCTGCAACTGCCTCAGCGACGCCAGCCGCGCCTGGACGCTATCGAGATACGCCACGATGCGCCGCTGTTCGTCGAGCGGGGGAACGGACAATTTTAGATTGCCAAGTTTGTCTACTCCCAATTCAGTTTGTTTTGTAGTCTTCGCTCCCTTGGATTCTTCAATTAGAGATTGTCCGATGGGGCTTCTTATAAAATAGGTGACAAACTTTGGCAATATGTTTTCGTCAATTATCTTTATCGCCAAAACGTGAGAGTCAAATGGCAATCCTTCATAATCAGCAGAGACCACACATGCGCGTCCAATAGTTCCTTCGCCTGTAGAATTTACAACTATATTGCCTTCGTTTAAGCGATTCTTTTCAGCGAGGGATTCTATCCAATCTGTTGACACTTCCTTCGCATAGATTAATTCAAGTCCATCCCATCGAACACATTTTTGATTAATTGCGAGATTTCCCGAACCGTCTTGGTAAATCGGACCTCTACCCCGAGTTATTGTTGAGAACTGACCAATTGGCAAATTTGGGTATTTAAGTTGGCTGAATATTTGAAACAGAATTGAGCCAAGAGAGTTTTCTTCTTCCACCTGCGCTTCCCACCGCAGAGACTGTGCCTTTGCGATGCGGGTGGAGAGGGTTTCGACATGCTCCACGATGCGGCGTTGTTCGTCTAATGGCGGAAGTGGAATTTCAAAATTCAAAACATGGCTTGGCCGAATTGCCGCGTAATTGGTTGAGCCTTGCGCTTTCACTTGGTCTTCAAGTGAGTTATAGCGAACAAACCAATTTAGCCAATCTTTTGAGCATCTCTTTTCGTTAATTTGAAACAGAAAATAATGACTGCTGACAACCGCGCCATCAAGTTCTGGCGGCACAATTCCAAAGCCACCAATCTTTGCGTCAATTTCCGCAACTAAAAATTCGCCAGTTCGAGCAACTTGTTGTTGCTTGGTTTTTATCTCAGTCCCATCAATTTCATCACGCAAAACAATGCCCTTGCCGTGTGATTGTACACGGGCGCGTTTGTATCTTGAAAAATCATCTATGGTGAAAAACTCTTTTCTTTCGGTTAGAAACTCACCAAGCGGTACAGTTCGCCAGCCGTTTGTCATCGTTTACTCTTAATAGCAAGGCCTCCGAGTTTTGAAAACTCGGAGGCCTGCGTTTACAACGTATACGGCAGGCGAATGCCGTCCCAATCGGGGTGGAAGTCTTTGTTGAGGGCGTCTATCACAATGTTGGTGTCGAAGACGGCGATCATTAATTGCCCCACTCGGCGCGCAAGTTTTGCTGATACTTGATCGAGTCAATTTTGCGATTTTTCCACGAGCCGAAGGCGGCATGTTTTTTGAGAGAACGTCTTTTTACAGGTTGAGAGACGCCAACCCGTTGTCCCAGAAATGTAATGAAATCCAGCACTTCACTTTGCTTTTCAGGCGGGAGGGCGCTGAGTTGCTTTTCGATTTGTTCTAAAAGAGTCATAGGAACCTCCAAAGAGATTATAACGCACGTCATAAGCGCAGGTAACAGCCATTTTAGAAGTGATGGTCACCTTTTAGCAAACCTTTTATTTCACCCATCAACTCGGCAATCTGCTTCTCTTTGACAAGGATGCTCTCCGCCAGTTCGTGCGGCGGCAGGTGTTCCAAGTCCTCCTTGCGGTTCGGGTTCTTGAGGTCGAGATTGACCGAGAGCAGGTTTTTATTCTCGTCATATTTCAAAACGTCGTCGGCGCGCACCTTCCAGGCGTGTTCATTTTCCACCCGCGCGTCCCACCATTCGAGCAGCGGCGCAAACTCCTCGAACTGCATGGGGCGCGTCTTGGTGTAGTTCTTCGCGCCCTCGGGGAGAGAATGCTCATAGAACCAAATCTCAGTGGTCGGCCCGGTGCGAGCGAAGAAAAGCAAATTGGTCGGGATGGACGTATACGGCGCGAAGACTCCGTTGGGCAGGCGCACAATTGTATGCAGGTCAAAGTTCCGCAAAAGTCCTTCTTTGATGCGCGCCGAAACACCGTCGCCGAACAAAAATCCGTTTGGCACCACCACCCCACAACGCCCACCGTGCCTGAGCGAGCGCATGACGTACTGCATGAAGAGCAGGGCGGTCTCGCTGGCGCGCAGGGAGTCGGGAAAGTTCAACTGGATTCCGGCTTCCTCCTCGCCGCCGAAGGGCGGGTTGGTCACGATCACGTCGAAGCGGTCCTTCTCCCCGATCTCGTTGAGCGGGTTCTTCAAGGCGTTATCGCGGCGGATGTTCGGGTTTTCGAGGCCGTGCAGGAGCAGGTTCATCGTGCCCAGCAAATACGGCAGGGGCTTCTTCTCGACGCCAAACAGGGTCTCGCTCTGCAACTTGATCTGGTCTTTGGAATTCTTGGCCAGCGGTTTGAGATATTCATAGGCTTCGACTAAAAATCCGCCCGTGCCGCAGGCGGGATCGAGCACGGTCTCTCCCAGCCGGGGTTTGACTCTGTCTACGATCAGTTTCACTACGGGGCGCGGGGTGTAGAACTCGCCGCTATCGCCGGCCGCATCCCGCATTTCCTTGAGCATGGATTCGTACAAATGCGCCAGGGTGAAGATCTCATCCTTCGACTGAAAGTGGATTCCGTTTACCAGGTTGACCACGTCCCGCAGCAAATAGCCCGACAACATGCGGTTGTACGTTTCCTTGAAGACCTCCGCCACCTTCAGCCGTTCGTCCGACCCCGTCAGCCCGCGCAAGGCGGGCAGTAAGCCATCGTTGATGAACTTGATCAAGTCCTCGCCCGTCGCGCCTTCATTCTCATCGGACGCCCAATCCCGCCAGCGATACGGCGGCGGGATGACGGGCTTGTACTTCTGCCGCGTCGCCACCGCATCCGCCTCCCTGCGGACTTCGAGGTCGTCGTAGCATTTCAGGAACAGAATCCACGACAGTTGCGGCAGGCGATCCAAATCGCCATTTAACCCCGCGTCCTTGCGCATGATGTCGCGGGCAGATTTGATGAGGGAGGAGAGAGAGGCTTTGGAGTTGGCCTCTCCCCGTCCCTCCCCGTTTTCTTTGAAAATGGGGAGGGTGTTCGAAGGACGGGTGGAGCGGGTCGGGCGGGTTGTTTTTCGTTTTGGCATGCGATCAATCTAACTTATTCATACAAAAACTTCTGCATCTCATCCACCGCCTGCAACATCTTCTCCGCGCCGCCAAACAACTGATAAATCTCATACGGCGAACCGAAACTGTCAAACGGCGCGACTTGCAGAACGCTGGATAAGTGATCAAATTCGCCAACGCCATAATCGGCATATTTCTCCAACAACGTATCCAAAATCTCCCGCGCGGCGGGTGTAAAGGTATTGAAGAAATTGGGTTTCTTCTGGCGCAACTTCTCGGCCCGCTCGCGGCGGGTCACCAGCGGCGCGTTGTAGGCCACGTGCAACAACAAATCCAGGGCGTCAGCTTCTTCGTGATGCGTGACGCGGGCCAGGTGATCGGGGTCAATGCCGCGGGCGCGCAACTGCACCAAAATCTCGGCCCGCTGTTCGGGCCGGGGCCACTCCTGCTTCAAGTGTTCGGCGGTCAAATTCAAGCGGCGGATGTTCTGGGACACATAATCCGTGAATTGCACGGTGCGCAGGACGTTGCCCTCGGGGTCGAGTTCGAAGGCCTGCTCCCCGGCGATGTAAACCTGCACGTTATCCAGATAATACTTGCGCGGCAGTTCGCTTACAGACCCTAAAGGTTTCTCAAAACCTTTAGGGTCTTGCTCTGGTTCGAGCGAACCGTCTTCGCTATCCTGAATCTGTGTTTCGTTGCCTTGGCTGTCAATCGCGCTTTTGGTCACCCGCACCGGGTCGCCGTCGAAAGCGGGGTCATAAAACAACTGCGTTGCGCCCACGTAGTCAATGATCGTGAACCAGAATTTGTTGTGCTCTTCCGAAACCCGCGTCCCGCGCCCGATGATTTGCTTGAAATCAATCATCGAGTTAATGGGCTTGAACAAGACCACATTGCGGCAGGTCGGCGCGTCCACGCCGGTGGTCAGCATTTGCGAGGTCGTGAGAATGACCGGCGCATCTTTCTCAGGGTCCTGGAAGTCATCCAAATGGCCGCGCCCGACCGGGCCTTCATCCGAGACCACGCGTTCCACATAATGCAAATGCACGCGCGTCAAATCGGCATTGAGATTGTTCAACGCCAGGCGCATGTCCAGCGCGTGCTCCTGATCCACGCAAAAGACAATTGTCTTGTCAAAGCGATTGGTGCGTTTGAGGTATTCGGTCAAGTGCCTGGCGACAACTTCCGTGCGAGACAGCAAAGATACAACGCGCTCGAAGTCTTTTGTCCCGTACAGGTCCGGCGGAATTTCGCGCCCGAAACGATCTAAAACACCGGGGTCAATTTGCAACCCGCTCGCGTCCACGTCGGGGATCACACGGTACACGCGATACGGCGCAAGAAAACCATCGTCAATGCCCTGTCGCAGACTGTAGGTATAGATCGGGTCGCCGAAATAGTTGTAGGTGTCAACGTTGTCATCGCGCTTGGGCGTAGCCGTCATGCCGATTTGAGCCGCCGAGTCGAAGTAATCAAGAATCTTGCGCCAACTGCCAAATTCATTGGCCGACCCGCGATGACATTCGTCCACAATAATCAAGTCGAAGAAATCTCTCGGATATTTCTCGTAAAGGTTTTCGCCAGTGACAGGGTTGGCCAGCGCCTGGTACAAGGCAAAATAAACTTCTCGGCTTTTGACGGCCTTGCCTTGAATGACTTGTATGGCTTGATCCAGCGGCGAGAAAGTCCGCGTTTTGGCTTGTTGGATTAATACTTTGCGGTCAGCCAGATATAAAATGCGCTTCTTGCGCTTGGACTTCAACAGCCGCCAGACAATTTGAAACGCAACAAAAGTTTTTCCCGTTCCGGTTGCCATCGTCAGCAGGATCCGATTTTGCCCGGCCAGCACTGCGTTGACCGCTGCGTTGATGGCCACCTGCTGATAATAGCGCGGCGCTTTCCCGCCCGCTTCTTCCCAATACGCGGCGAGCGAATCGGCCTCATCTTTTTTACCTTCAAACTTAAACGTGCCTTTGAGCCTGCCCCACAATTCATCCGGCGACGGGAATGAATCGAGATTGCGCTCCAGGCCGGTGATGAAGTCGTGTTCCACAATCCCTTTGCCGTTGCTGGCATAGGCAAACTTCACGCCGAGCATTTCGGCATACTGAATGGCCTGTTGCAGTCCATCGCCCGCGTTCTTGTAATCTGCTTTCGCCTCAACGACAGCAATCGGTATATTTTGCCGAATGAACAACACGTAATCAGGCCGCAGCCCGTCCTTGCGGGTGTGCCGGTCGCCAATCGGTATGATGCGCCCGGGCGTCAAGCCCATCTGCTCGGTGATGGTCTCATCCTCCCAGCCAGCAGACTTGAGATTGGGCAAAATGTAAGTGCGGCAAGTGTCGGCTTCGTTCATAGCAACCCGTTGTTTCGCGGCGGTTAAATCATCAACGGCCCATCCCCGAAACTATGAAATTATAGCCCAGCATCTTGGCGATGTTTCATTTCGAGAAGGCCCGTCAACCGGCCCAGGCGCTGTCGCTCGCCGGCGTAGAGTTGGACGATTTGTATTCGCAGTTGGGCCGGGCGCATGCCCTGAACGGCCTGTCGGAGCAGGCGTTAGCCAGCTATGATCAATTGTCGAAGTAGAGGGAATGGTGGTCTGGCGGCGGTCGAGGTAACAGTAACAGGATGAAACGAGGTCAAAACGAACGTAGGGCAATAGGCGCAGCCTGGCTCCAGATTCAGCCTGACATTAACTACAAGGGCGCTTCGGACTTGTACGTCCGGTACCCCTCCTGCAGCAAAGCCGTGATTTCCTGGGAGGCCTCTAACAACGTCACACTCTGGGCAGAGGCCCACTCCCGGCAAACCGCTTCTTGAATTTTGCGAAGCGCCATGGCATCCGACTCGCTCAATGGTTTGCGCCAACCATAGGCGGTGAGGTCGCGAATGACCTCGCAACTGATTTCAAAAGAGCCTACTCGAAGACTATCTGTTCGATCTCGACCCCGTTGCTGACGGTTGGTATTGAGTTGGACGGGGCGGCTTTTGAGCAACTCCCGGCAGTTAGTCAGATCAGCGTTGGAAACCAACGAGCGAAGGCTAGAGGCGCTGTCCGAGTCGGTCGGCACCCAGACCGTGCTCTTACTTAGGGCCACTCGATAAAATAGCCGGGACTCGCGGCCAGACAGTTGCTTTTCTTCAATCGCAACAATCTGGCCGTTGCCGTGGTTGGCGTGCATGACTTGGTCGCCAACTTTGAATTGCATGGTGCGCTCCTGACTTATAGATAGGCTAACTGGAATGTACAATCCGCTCGCGCCGGATTAGGGCGTGGACGGCGGCAGTCGCTCGCAGTTCGAGCGCGTCCGCCGCTTCGCCACGAAATCCGGCGCGAGCAAGTTTGTTCAAAGTCCAAGCGGTTCTCTGTTAGGATTTACACAACGTGCAGATTGATTACCGGTGGTTGCCGCCCCGGTCTTTGTTTCTCGAACCAGATGGGCCCCCAAAGCTGCCGCGCTCCTCGCGCGGCCGGGCCATATTTACTGTAAGGTCGCGGTCATTCATTTTATGACCACTGTACATACTGATGGCTTTCTCAGCTTCAGCCTGGTTGGTCATTTCGACA
>Ga0247727_10003309_pt1 | contig 35782 bp, 26 predicted proteins | sample WisWelCaveWW1625_FD_202498 | JGI IMG/M metagenome (GOLD analysis project Ga0247727, IMG submission 202498) | Biofilm microbial communities from Wishing Well Cave, Virginia, United States - WW16-25 | ecosystem: Environmental > Aquatic > Deep subsurface > Groundwater > Cave microbial mat | place...
AGATCGCAGATCTAGAACGTGCTGCTGAGCAAGCAACTGCTGATCATGCAGCAACGCTCCAACAGGCTCAAGAACGCGCTGATGCTATTGAAGTACAAAGACAGGAAGCCGCTGGCAAAGCCCAAGGCTTTGAAACACAGCTCGGACAAGCACGTGGAAGAGTCACAGAACTAGAACGCGCCGCTCAGCAAGCAACTACTGATCATGCAGCAACGCTCCAACAGGCTCAAGAACGTGCTGGTACTCTAGAGACTGAAAAACGCGCCGCTGATAGCAAAGCCCAAGGCTTTGAAACACAGCTCGGACAAGCGCGCACTCAGATCGCAGATCTAGAACGTGCTGCTGAGCAAGCAACTGCTGATCATGCAGCAACGCTCCAACAGGCTCAAGAACGCGCTGATGCTATTGAAGTACAAAGACAGGAAGCCGCTGGCAAAGCCCAAGGATTTGAGACACAACTCGCTGAAGCTCGTGGAAGAGTCACAGAACTAGAACGCGCCGCTCAGCAAGCCACTTCGGAAACCCAGAGCTTGAAAGAGACCGCTGATGCACAACGTGCTGCGTTAGAACGAGCTCAAGCTCTTGCGGACACCTTAGAGGGACAAAGAAAAGCCGCTGCAGAAAGGGCTACTGGTCTAGATATAGAGCTGCATCGAGTGCGTGGTGAAGTTACAGCGCTAACACGTTCTGCTCAGGATGCAACTGCTACGCTTAAAGTGACGTTAGAACAGGCTCAGGAGCGTACAGGTGCTATCGAAGCTTTAAAACTCGCTGCAGATGGCAGAGCTGAGAGCCTTAAAGCTGAACTTGCTCAAGTGCGTGCACAGGTTGAAGAGCTCAGAGGTGCTGCTCAGGAAGCAGCTAATAGGCATGAAGCGGCATTGCAGGAAGCTACAAGGCGTGCAGAGGCTTTAGAAGCGCAAATGCAAGCAGCTACTGGCCAAGTGGAAGGTTTGGAAAGGGATCTTGGCGATGCTCGTGCGCAGGTCGCAGGGCTGGAAGCTCAAGTCCAATCTGTTCAAGCAAGTCTTGAATCTGAGAGGGAAAGAGTTGGAAGGCGCGATAAATCGATTACAAGCCTTAAGACTGAGCTTAATGCTGCAGTAGCACAACAGAGAAGCGCTTCTACCGAGGTAGAAGGGCTTAATGCAGAAATTTTAAGACTGAAAGGTCAAATCTCTACGCTTAGCCCTACGAAACCTAATCAAAGAATCGAAGCCTTGACAAAGGAAACTACAAGACTGCAAGCGTTGATTGACGAAAAAGAGACCGCTCTTAGAGGGGCTGAAGAGCGCGGCGCAACGCTCATTCGCGAAGTTGCAGACAAACAAGCAGCTTTTGCAACCGAGAAGAAGGCTCTTAAAGATGAAAAGTCTCGGCTTGAAGGTGAATTGAGATCTGCTAATGGCCAACTGGCTGCGGCAAGAGCTGCTCAAGCTGCGTATGCAGCAGCACATAGCACGGCTAATGATGTAGTTGAAGGGTTGAGGGCCGACGTGGCTAGGCTTACTTCAGAACACGCCGCAGTGAAAAAGGCACACGATGTCTTAGCAGTGACGTTCCGATCAAACGAAGAGCTTCATACAACAGCGTCTAGAGATCATGCTGCTGCAACGGGAGAGCATCTTGCACTGAAGGGACAGCTAGAAGCAAGGATTGCTTCATTAGGAGCTGAACTAGCAGAAGCTCAGGAATCTCTACGCCTAGAGCAAGATCGAGAAAGAACTGCTGCGCAAGCCTCGGAAAAAAGCAGGGGTGAGTCGCAAAGACGTATTGATGAACTCGAGGGTCAGGTCCGTACCCACTTAGCAAGCCTCGCTGATAACGCGAGACTGCTTATGGGGGCTAAAGAGGCTTCCACCCAGGCACTACAAGGTAAAGACAAGGATATCGTTGCTCTACGGGAGCAAATCGCAGGGAAAGAGGCTGCACTAGCAGCGGCTCTGGCTGCTGAAGCGGCGCGAGCGAGTGAGCTGGAAGCAGCTCGTGCAGAGCTTTTAAGCGCTTCTGAGGCAGCTCAAGCAACGGGTCTGAGGATCGATAGCCTGGACGGTGAATTGCGTACAAGCCGGGAACGCGCTAGTGCGTTACAAGCTCAACTTGACACAGCGACGGCAGCGCGTGGCGTGGCTACAAATCTTATTGGCACACCGCAGCGCATGAGCGTCGACATAGGCCCTACTAGAACACCTACGCGACCGGCTGCATCATCTGCACCAGCAAGAAGTCCAGCTGGAACTCCAGAAGCCGTTGTGGCGCAGAGACGAAGACGCGAGGCGGAAAATAAAGTTGTGCTTGACCTATTAGATCTTGTTCCAACTCAGATCGATCAGGAATGGGATCGCCGTCATGCTGCGTTTGAGCTTTTTACAGGCGCCTTTGTACATTTACAAGCTGAATATAATCAAGCTCTTACAAAAGCTAGAAGTCCTATTAGTTCATCTGAGGATTCCGCGAGATTAGAGAGCGCATTACGCGATGTTCTAAGATCGGCAGTTTTTGTCACCGCGTCTATTAAAATGCTCGACCAGTCTAAACAAGATGAGCTCCAACAGCTCGTACAGCAACACCTCCTTCAAGAGGTCCTTAGACAATTCGAAGCATTGGGAATTGCGCTTAATGGGATGAAAAGGGGCAAAGCACCTGCTGACGCAGGAAATATTGACCGGCGTGTTCGTTGGGTTAAACAAGTTATTACTGCTATCAAGCTCGAATTAGCACCAATAACCGAAAGAGTTGCTGCAGCACGAAAAGTAGCCCAAGAGAGAGCTCAAGAGGCGGCTCGCGAAACAGCTCAACATAATCAAGATTTTAAAGGCGGGGCCTTTGCGGATACCAATGCGGTCGCTCGCAAGCTTGCTACTAGCCCAACTGCTAACGCGCTTGTGGGTATTCCTTCTCCGAAGAGAACGTCTGCAGCAAGATCTAGCAGCGAGGCACCAGCTGCCCCCATGTCACCTTCAAGACCTGGGCCTGATTCTAGAACAAGCACAGCTGCTGCTCAAGCTCCAGGAGCTAGCAGCTCTGGAAGTGGAGGATCACCTTTGCGCAGGTCGACTAGCTCTACTCATTTAGGAGAGGCGGCTGCAGCTGCCTCCACAGCACCGACTGCTTCGATGGCAGCACCGAAGGCTGCAGCTCCTAAAGAGAAGAAGTTTTGGCTCTTTTAGAATGGGTGACAGTGCCTTTGCGAAGCCCGATCAAAGCTTGAATCTCATGGAGGTTTGAGCGGCCTTAAGGCCTCTGTAATCTAGCGACGAACCGCTCAGTTTACAGGGGCCTTATTTTTTTAGAGGGGATCTGATATACTGGCCCCCTTTCAGGCGGAAGATATGTCTCAAGGCAAAATTGTTCTCAAAAAAGTCAAAGTCCACAATCTCAAAAGTGTCGATTTGGAGCTGGACCACCATCAGCTGATCGTGTTCACGGGGGTGTCGGGCTCGGGCAAGTCGTCGCTGGCGTTTGATACGATCTTCGTGGAAGGGCAGCGGCGCTATGTCGAGTCGCTCTCAACCTATGCTAGGCGGCATATGGGGGATTTGCCGAAGCCTGAGGCGGAACTGATCAGCGGGATCTCGCCGACCATTGCGATCGAGCAGAAGAGCGCGGGGCGCAATCCGCGCTCGACGGTGGGGACAATGACGGGGATCTACGACTTTTTAAGGGTGCTCTACGCACGTGTGGGTGTGCCACACTGTCCGCTGAGCGGAGAAGTGGTGGCGCCGCAGAGTGTGGAACAGATTTTGCGCAAGATTCGGGAGTGGCCTGAAGGGATGCGCTTGATGTTGCTGGCGCCGTTTGCGAAGAACAAGAAGGGTGAATTCAAAGATGAATTCGCCGAGCTGATGCGCAAGGGGTACACGCGTGTGCGGCTCGATGGCAAGGTGGTGGATCTTTCAGAAGAGATTCGGGTGGATGGCAGGGTGGCGCACGATTTGGAGATCGTGGTGGACAGGCTAGTTGTGCGCAGGGAAGAGGAGAACCGCTTGACAGAGGCGCTCACAGCGGCACTGGAGGCGGGCAGCGGCGTGATGAGCGTGCTGCAAGTCGACGAAGGGGTGGAGACGCTTTTTTCACAGCACGCCTACTCTGCCAAATCGGGGCAATCTTATGGTCCGCTAGAACCGATGGATTTTTCATTCAACCACCCTTCAGGGATGTGTCCGACGTGCCAGGGTTTAGGCTTGATCCAAGAGTTTGATTTGGAGCGGGTGATCGATCCTGATTTGTCGATCCAGGCAGATTGCTGCAAAGTGGGCAGCTCCTACCGCACGGTGCGCTACGGCAATATCTACAATAACTTGGCGAGGCTCTACGACTTTCGGGTGGATATGCCTTGGAAGAAACTATCAGATAAGGCCAAGCAGGTCTTTTTATACGGGACGGAGAAGAAGTGGACGCGCATGGAGTTTGTGCACCCCGAGAAACGCAGCCGCTGGACGGAATTTGTGCAGTGGAAGGGTGTGCTGCACGAAGCGCGAGAAAGATTCCAGCAGGCGCAAAGCGAGGCCTACCGCGCAAACATGCGTGAACTGATGCAGGAGTCGATCTGTCCGAGTTGCCATGGCGAGCGGATCAAGCCATATCCAGCTGCGACACTCGTAGGTGGACAGCGGATCGCAGGCATTACGGGCATGGCGATCGAGGAGGCGGCGGATTTTTTCGCGCAGCTCAAATTAGGGTCGCAAGAGCAAATGATCGCTGAGGAGCTGCTCAAAGAGATCCGCGAGCGGCTGAAGTTTTTGTTAGGTGTGGGGCTCGACTATTTGACGCTCGAGCGCACGGCACCGACGCTTTCAGGTGGTGAATCGCAACGCGTGCGCCTAGCTTCTCAGATCGGCTCAGGACTGGTGGGGGCGACCTATGTGCTCGATGAGCCGTCAATTGGGCTGCATCCGCGCGACAACATCAAACTCTTGCAGATGCTCCAAAACTTGCGCGACAAGGGCAACACGGTGATCGTGGTGGAGCACGATGAAGAGACGATCCGCGCCGCCGATACGATTGTCGATGTGGGGCCGCTAGCAGGGCAATTTGGCGGCAAAATCCTAGTGAAGGGCTCGATGCAGGACTTGCTGGATTGTCCCGATTCAATCACGGGTGCTTATCTGGCGGGCCGCAAGCAGATTCCGATATCGAAGCCGCGCAAAAAGCAAGGCGAACTCGTGATCAAAAAGGCTTCTCATCATAACCTGAAAGGGATCGACGTTACGATTCCGCTTGGTGTACTCGTCGCGGTGACAGGTGTATCGGGCTCGGGCAAATCTTCACTGATCAGCGACACACTCTATCCTGCGCTAGCAAATGCCCTGCAAGGTGCGCGTCTGCCCGTAGGCAAGCACAAAGGGATCGAGCACTTAGAACGCATTGACAAGGTGATCGCGATCGATCAGACCCCAATTGGCAGGACGCCCCGTTCGAATCCGGCGACGTTCATCAAGCTCTTCGATGAGATCCGCGATTTATTCAGCCAGCTGCCACAGAGCGTGGCGCTAGGATTCAAGGCGGGACGATTTAGCTTTAACGTGAAAGAGGGCTCTTGTCCCCATTGCTCTGGCATGGGGATGATCCGGATCGATATGGACTTCATGGAAGATCAGTGGGTCGACTGTCAGCATTGCTCTGGCAAGCGCTTCGATGAAACCACGCTCTCCGTGCAGTATCGAGGCAAAAGCATCTACGATGTGCTCGAGATGACGGTGGCCGAGAGCTGTGAATTTTTCTCCGCCATTCCGCAGATCAAAGGCAAGCTCGATACGCTCATGCATGTCGGTCTAGACTACATCAAAATCGGTCAGCCCTCCCCTACCCTCTCAGGTGGCGAAGCGCAGCGGATCAAGCTTTCCAAAGAGCTCACGCGTCCTTCGAGCGGTAAAACGCTCTACATCCTGGATGAACCGACCACGGGTCTGCATTTCCACGATATCCACAAGCTGATTCTGGTGCTGCAAGAGCTTGTCAACAAGGGCAACACGGTGCTCGTGATCGAACACAATGTCGATCTGATCCGCACAGCCGATTGGATCATCGATTTGGGCCCAGAAGGGGGCAAAGGGGGCGGAGAAATCGTGGCTGAAGGCACCCCCACGCAGATCGCCAAGCTCAAAACACCGACAGGTGTAGCGCTGAAAAAACACATGGAGCCGCTGGCGCCAACGAAGAAAAAAGGCCAGAGCGTTGCCAACACATTTTTACAGAAAATTTGCGTTGAGGGCGCCACGCAAAACAACCTCAAAGCAGTCGATGCAGAGATTCCGCGTGGCAAAATCACCCTCTGCACAGGCCCATCAGGTTCTGGCAAATCCTCCTTTGCGTTTGAGACCGTTTATGCAGAAGGTCAGCGCCGCTACATCGAATCGCTCTCCCCTTACGCGCGCCAATTTGTGAAGCAGATGCCCAAGCCCAAGGTGGAGCACGTAGAGGGTTTATCCCCTGCGATCGCAATTGAGCAGAAAAGCCACGCTGGCAACCCGCGCAGCACGATTGGCACGATGACAGAGGCCTACGATTACCTGCGCATCCTCTACGCCCATCTGGGCACAGCTTACTGCCCCGAGACGGGCGAGGAGATCCGCACGATCAGTCGCGAGTACGTGGTGCAGCGCTTGCTGGAACTGCCAGCAAAAACTAAACTACACATCCTCTCCCCCATGCCGCTCAAGCGCGGCGAAAAGTTCGAAGAGGTCAAAGACAGACTACAGCGCCAAGGTTTTTTGCGCGTGCGCCTCAACAACCAGTACTTCGAGCTCGATCAAGAGATCCCCTTCGACAAACTGCGCAAAAACGAATTGTTTCTGGTCGTTGATAGGCTGGTGATCGCTCTCGAGAGCCTGAAACGCTTGCGCGAAGCGGTCGAGCAAGCCGCTACTCTTTCCCACGGCACCCTCGTAGCCGCCACGGAAAAAGAGGATCTGTTTTTCAACTTAGCCTTCGCGGTGCTTAGCACAGGAAAATCCTATCCTCCCCTCACACCCCACACCTTCTCTTTCAACACTGAATCGGGTATGTGTCTCGATTGCCAAGGACTAGGCTTTCAATACGGCGCCGACTTGATGCGCCAGCCTGAGATGCTCAAGTTAACCCCTTTCAAGCTCGTCGCACTACTCTGGAAAGAGCACACCGAGCGCGAAGCTCTCCAATTTTTCCTGGAAGGATTGCGCCGTAACGGGATCGACTCAGACACCAAGCTCAAAGAGCTCAGCCCTGCGCAACTCCAATACTTGTTTCAGGGCGCAAAAGAAGATGAGTTCATCGAGAGAAATGGGCTCAAACTGCGTTGGCTGGGGCTCAACCATACCCTTTCGCTGCTTTCCAAAAGCTCCGACAGCGAGATGCGCGAAGCCTTGCTTCCCCTCTTTGAACAAAACATCTGTCACACCTGCCACGGCTCGCGTTTAAGCCCACTAGCGCGTCACGTCAAGCTACAAGGCCTTACGATCGCCGATTTTTGCAACTTGCCCATCGACGAAGCTCTGCCATTTGTCCAGCGGATCAGCTTGGAGAAAGAGGATCATCTCTTCTTAGAAGAGCCGCTCAAACAGCTCAAACACCGCCTCACCTTCCTTGAGCAGATCGGCCTCGGCTACCTCTCGCTTGGCCGCAGCGCACCCACGCTCTCAGGTGGCGAAGCGCAGCGCATCCGCCTAGCGCGCCAGCTCGGCAGCGGTCTCACGGGATGTCTCTACGTGCTCGACGAGCCTACCATCGGCCTGCATCCCCATGACAACACCCGCCTCAACGACGCTCTGCGCCACCTTTGCGCACTTGGCAACACCCTTCTGCTCGTCGAGCACGATCCCCTCACGATTGCGCTTGCCGATCAGATCCTCGACTTTGGCCCAGCCGCCGGTAAACACGGCGGACGGATCATCGCACAAGGCACGCTCAAAGAGATCAAATGCAATCCCGAATCGCTCACGGGCGCTTACTTAAGCGGGCGCAAGAAAATTCAACTGCCGGCTAAACGCCGCAAAGCAGATGCATGGATCCAGATCCGCGATGCCCAGCTGCACAACCTCAAAAACCTCAAGCTCGATCTACCCCAAGGCCTCTTCACCTGCATCACAGGCGTCTCTGGCTCGGGCAAGTCGACTCTGATGAACGATCTGCTCCGCCCCGCCGTGCAGCAAGCTCTGCAACAGCGCAAAGATGAGACCACCTACTTAAACGCCAAATTCACAGGGCTCAAAGCCTTTGACAAGCTCCTCGTGCTCGATCAAAATCCGATTGGACACACAAATCGCGCTGATGTGAGCACCTACGCTGATCTCCTCTCGCCGCTGCGCAGCTTCTTTGCTTCGCTACCCGAAGCTGTGATGCGCGGCCTCATGCCCAAGCACTTTAGTTTCAACCACCGCAAAGGGATGTGCCCCACCTGCTGGGGCCTGGGCACGCGCAACATCTCGCTACAGTTCCTCCCACCCGTCAAAGTCACCTGTGAATCTTGCCACGGCTATCGCCTCAATCCACTCAGTTTGAAAGTGACCTCCCGCGGCAAAAACCTTGGACACATCCTGCAAATGACCGTTGAGGAAGCTCTCGCCTTTCTCCCTCCCATTCCCAAAGCCGTGCGCATCCTAGAAACCCTCATCCAAGTCGGTTTAGGCTACGTGCAGCTCGGCCAAGAGATCGCCACCCTCTCCGGCGGCGAAGCGCAGCGCCTGCGCCTTGCGCGTGAGCTTTCCAAACGCGCCACAGGACGCACGCTCTATCTCCTAGACGAACCTACCGTCGGCCTCCACGCCGAAGATATCGTCAAGCTCCTCCACATCTTCGAGCAGCTCGTCGACAAAGGCAACACGCTCATCGTGATCGAGCACAACCTCGACGTCATCGCCGCCGCAGACCACCTCATCGACATCGGCCCCGGCAGCGGCCTCCAAGGTGGACGCATCATCGCCACCGGCACCCCCGAAGAAGTGATATTGAGCTCCACATCCCTCACCGCCGAGTACCTAAAACCCCATCTAGCATTCCTCAAGCAAAAGTAAGAAGGGAGAGGGGGATTAACCACAGAGACACAGAGAACACGGAGAAAGCACAGAGAAGAGAAGAAGCTCTCACTTTCGCGGGCGCAGCGAAAGTGAGAGATGCTCTCGCGGCGAAATCGTCCGCGAAGGACAAAAAACTGCTAAATTATCGAGTTGAATCATGGATGAACCCATCACTGAAAAGATTATTGGTGCTGCAATAGAAGTACACCGACATTTAGGCCCCGGCTTACTCGAATCGGCTTACGAAGAATGCCTCGCGTATGAATTGGATTTGAAAGAAATGCGCTATCAACGTCAAAAACCCTGCCCCCTTCTTTATAAGAATACTCGCATCGAAAATGCTTATCGCATCGATTTTCTAATTGAAGATCGTATCATTGTTGAAATTAAATCCCTAGAATCACTTACACCTTTATGTACTGCCCAGCTGCTCACTTATCTACGCCTCCTCAATTGTCGATTAGGATTGCTCCTGAACTTCAATGTACCCATCTTGAAGGATGGCATTAAGCGTATCATCCTGTAACCTCCAAAGCTTGTTGTCCTTCGCGGACGATTTCGCCGCGAGAGCATCTCCCACTTTCGCTTCGCTCGCGAAAGTGGGCGCTCTTTTTTTCCCCTCTGTGTTTCCTCAGTGTTCTCCGTGTCTCTGTGGTTAATCTCCCTTTCCCCCATCCATCCCCCTCTCCTGTAACCTCCAAAGCTTGTTGTCCTTCGCGGACGATTTCGCCGCGAGAGCGGGTCTTCTTTTCGCCGCCCGGATTCTCCGGCGAAAATGAAACATCTCTCCCTTCTCCTCTCTGTGCTTTCTCCGTGTTCTCTGTGTCTCTGTGGTTAATCTCCCTTTACCACTTACCCCTCTCCAGTCTTACAGCTTGAAATAATCGGGTAGAGCTTTTAAGGTGGGCTAAAAGTGGGTGTAAGGATGTCTCGAGCTCTTATTTCAAAAAGACGCGCAAAAGCGCTTTCAGTGGCGTTGTTTCTGATTGGACTAGCTATCATCTCGTTTCTGCAAGCGTGGTGGCCTGGAATCATGCTAGCTGTAGGAATTCCGCTCGCGTTGCGTCAATATCTGCTAGGCCGACACTACGACATGGGAATCACTCTGTTCGTCTTTGTGGGCGTGTTTGTGACGGTGCAGTTCAACATCTCTTGGGAGATCTTGCTCCCAGTCCTGTTTGCCTTAGGCGGCATCTACGTGCTCTTCCGCGAATACATCGAGAGTACGGAAGAGCCGCTATGTGAAGAGGAAGCGGACCTCAATCAAGAGATCGAAGAAGATCAACATAAATAGCTTCAATTCGCTGGAGCGACTTGTGGCAAGGGAAGTGGATCGTGGTGTCCTGCGCGCAGCTGCTCAAATAGGGGCAAGCGATCGAGCGTGAACTCTCTTTGCGCCACACGCTTGAGCAGCTGCAGAGCCACAAGGATCTGCTGCTGGAGTGAGATGTCGACGAAAACTGCATTAGCTCGAAATCCGGGATTTCTGCAGATCGGGCAAGGTGCAAGCGGATTGGTTTCTATTCCGCGCAGCTCAGTATAATCTATCCAATGTCCTCTAAAATGGGGATGATAAACCGGCATGTGCATCACTTCGTATGAGATCGGTGAGGTGATGGGGTCATAATCTTCGGGTATGTCGACACCATCGTTTGGGCGGGTTGGATCTAGACTTTGGAGTTGCATGAGCTCGCGTAAAGCTGTTTGAATCTCTGCGACTCGCCCGCGGAGAAGCTCATCGCGAATCTGACCATTTTCCATGGTCTGAGTATAAGGGGTAGAGCCATCTGTGATGGCTACTACGGGCGCTAGAGTTGTAGGTGGCTGTTCTGCGCAGCGCCTAAAAAAGGCGGCACACATAGCGATGGTATGCCAGAAGCTCAGCGCATCAGCCCAGCTGCGGCACTCACGCACAAGGGCTTGCCTGAGCTGTAGCGCTTCAGCATGGCCAGCTTCAGCCGCGCGCTGCAAAGTCTCTCTATCTATAAATGCGTGAACTTGTGGTGCTGGGTTGCCCAGGTTGGGATTCCTATCTTCTAGGCGTCCAGCTATGAGGATCAGATCTTCGCTCCAGCCGCGTATGCGCGCTGGATGCACGCCTGCAAGCAGCGTGGCACGCATGACTGTAAAAAAGATCTGCGTATCGCGATACCAGCGCTGGAAAAAGCGTAAAATCGAGATTGGAATTTGGATCGCGCGATTGATGAGTTGGCATACCGCAACCGAGACAACTGTGATCGTTTGGTGGAAGAGGATGGTGAGCTGACTGCAATGACAATCTGCTGTTATTCTTGGATCAGGAAACGCGCAATAATAGCCTTGAGTCGGCTGTGGAATAACCCCTATCATAATACTCTCCAAAACGAATGGAACGAAGAGAGATTATATCAAAAATGATCAATTCAATTGTATAACTGTTTTTTGAGCCAAGCGGCGATTTGCACTTGCAAGGTATTAACCCGAGCCCCAAATAGGTGACAAAATGCGCTGCGAGGCAAAGCCAGATTGATTCTCGCGAGGAATAGCATTCTTGAATACGAAGGATTCCGAGCGAGAATCGATATGGCGAAGCCACAGCAAGCAGGTTGTCACCTATTTGGGGCTCGGGTTAATAACATCGAGCGTGAGCTCCCTTTTCAAACTACAGGTGGCGCTAATGGAAACTGCTCTAACGCTGGGCGCTCAGCTGCAGGGGCTCCTGGATGGTCGATGATCCACTGCAGAGCAGCTTCAATACGAATTTGGTGAGAAACGTCGATTCTGATGTTGTCTTCCAATATAAAAGCCGGATTTCGATCAAGAGGACAGATTCGCCTGAACGCTGGCCCTCCCATAAGAGTACGGTAGTGATCCAGATCTACGCGGTGACGTCGATCATGGGTATGGTCAAAAACGGGAAGCGTCATCGGTCCCGTGGAAACTGGGCAGGTTGCATCGGGATAAGCCTCTTGGAAATCAAAATCAAGAGGTAATCGCGTGTCGAGTGCGGCAATCCTCTCTGCACGAGCTTGCACCTCTACAGCTAAAGCACTTCTTGGAAAAATGTATGCATCGAGTGTCAATAAGACGGGAGGGGCTATCTCTCGAAGGTCTAGAACCGCTTGGGCACGTGCAGCAGGAGCTCGTGGAGGTGATCGCGCAGGGGCTCGAGCAGCCGGTGCAGGGGCTGGTGCTGCAGCAACTGCAGGGACAGCGGGCGCTGGGAGAAACTCGTTGTGTTCGATATCATCGACGCGAAGTTGCCCTAAGGGAGGAAGGCGGGCCTCTGGGACAGCATCATTATGCATGTTGATAAGCATTGTCAGAGCTGCCGCAACGCGTTTTCGGAATAGGAGATCGACATAGATGTTAGCGCGATCATTAAAGCTACCAGAGCGGCAATTGGGATGTGGGCAAGCTTCCCAGTGATCATTTTGTTGCGGGTTCTGATGGCGACCCCTTTCAATCTGGTGCAAACTTGGCAGATTAAAACGGTGAGATCTTTGGTGTGTGTCAAAAGCGGGGAGGTCCATCACGCGATTTGAAACTGGGCATCTGATTCCAGCATAAATCGGCGGGATGATAGGTCCTTCTTCTGGCGTACGGCCTTGAATGGCACACAGTGCTTGCAATAACACTGCGGTAATGTTAACGCGCTCTTGCACTTCTGCGTTTTGAATGCGCACCTGGTCTCCCTGCACTACAGCCACTTCAGCGAGAGGGAGCGCCTGAGGAAATACAAGGGGCTCCTCAAGCACTGCCTCTCGCAAAGCTCGCGCTGGGGCACCAACACGGGTTGCACGACAGCAAGAAGCTATCGCTGCTGCGATTGCGAAAAATTTAAGCGCTGACATCAAACTCCCGACTTCACGGGCACACTCGTAGATCTTCGCATCGATTTCTGGTTGATTAGCTCCCACGCATGCGTCGCGCAGAACATCCGCATCCAGATGATAAAAGAGACTGCGGGTATTATCTGGGATTAACTCCTGAAACGCAGCTGCCAAACGGCGGCGGGGCGCTGCACCACCTTCAATCAAATTTAAAAACTGGTTCAATTCGTGGCATTTAACGTCGATCTCTTCTCTGCCCAAACCATAAAAGATGACTTCGATGAGAACCTTCATCGCCATCCGCGTGTCTGCATAGCAATGGTAGATAAAATTTGCGAATGCTCTGACGATGGCAGCAGAAATCAAGGAGGCTCTTCCTAGAAGTGGCCCTATCGCTTGCGCAGCGCGTGCTGAAAAATGCACCACTTCGCGAAAGACTGTTGAACAGGTTTGTACCAAGCTTTCCAAAAGACCATCATTCGCTGTTGCTCTAGGGTCGGGCATCTCATGGATGTGTGGGAAAAACGCGCCCTGAGCAGGGGCTGCTTGAAGGGGGGAAAGGGCCATGGGATATCCTCCAAAAGTCTTTTAAATGTGCAGAAGCATAACAAAGCGTCTAAAAAAGCGAAATCAAAAACAAATAAACATAAAATGATTACTGAAAGAGCAAATAAACACAGATTACACACAAAGCTTCGAAAGAATTAGAATTTAATTATGATTTAAAATCATAATTTAAACACATCGCCTCACGCACTTCTTTTAAAGTGCGGTTAGCTACAGCATTGGCATGGACAGTGCCTTCTTTTAAAATACCCAGCACATAAGCGGGATCCTGGGCGAGCTGTTCGCGCCGCTTGCGGATCGGCTCCAAAAAGGCTTGTAAAACATCGTTGAGGCGCTTTTTGACGATGGAGTCGCCCAACCCACCTCTTTGATAGTGGGCTTTCATGGCTTCTAGCTCAGCCACATCTGGATCGAATGCATCGAGGTAGGTGAAGACAGGGTTGCCTTCGACTTTGCCTGGATCTTCGACGCGCAAATGCCCGGGGTCGGTGTACATCCCCTTGACCTTTTTTGAAATGGCGTCTGCAGAGTCGGAGAGAAAGATGCAGTTCCCAAGCGATTTGCTCATCTTGGCTTTGCCATCAATGCCGGGTAGGCGAGCGAATTTGGGCACCATTGCTTCACATTCTACGAGGGCATTGGTACGGTAGATACGGTTAAATGAGCGCACAATTTCATTGGTTTGCTCGATCATGGGGATCTGATCTTCTCCCACCGGTACGATGTCGGCTTTAAAGGCGCTGATATCGGCCGCCTGCGAGACAGGATAGACCATGAACCCAGCTGGAACGCTCTCGCCATACCCCTTTTGTACAATCTCTTGTTTGACGGTGGGGTTGTGTTTCAGGCGATTCCAAGTCACGAGGTTGAGATAGTAGACGGTGAGCTCAAAGAGAGCTGGAATGAGCGATTGCAGCAATAGAGTGCTTTTTTGCGGGTCGATACCCACTGCCAGATAATCCAAAGCCACTTGCAGCACGTTTTCGCGCACTTTTTGAGGTTGATCGGCGTTATCCGTGAGCGCTTGCACGTCGGCGATCATCACGAATTGCTGGCAGCTATCCTGCAGAGCGACGCGATTTTTGAGCGAACCGACATAGTGTCCAAGATGGAGGGGCCCTGTAGGGCGGTCACCTGTGAGAATGATCTTTTTGCGCTGTTCCATTATTTGTTCTCAATTTCTTTGAATTAATAATCCCATGAATATTATGGTAAGTTACCATGGATAAAAACGACATCATACTTCCCGATAAAATCGGACGCTACAAAATTGTGCGCAGCCTCGGCAAAGGGGGCATGGGCGAGGTCTTTTTAGCCTATGACCCCTCCTGCAAGCGCCACGTCGCGCTGAAACAGATGCGCAAAGAACTTTCGCAAAACTCCATCCTACAGCAGCGTTTTTTACGCGAAGCGCTCACTGCAGCGCATCTTTCCCACCCTTCGATCATTCCGATCCATGAAATCCATCAAGAAGAAAAGCTGGTCTACTACACCATGCCCTATGTCGAGGGGGAAACGTTAAAACAAATTCTGAAGCGCGCCTATGAGGAGGAGAAAGAGGGAGAAATCCGCCATCCGATTGGAATATCGATTCCGCTGCTTGCGCAAATCTACCTTAAAGTCTGCGAGGCGATCGCTTTTGCGCATGCCAAAGGGATCCTGCACCGCGACCTAAAACCCGACAACATCATCGTGGGAAAGTATGGCGAAGTGCTACTCTTCGACTGGGGGCTAGCTGGCGTGATCGGCGAGGACAAAAAGGAAGAGTTTGCCGTTGAATCAGGCCAGACCGATTCAGATTTGACCAAACCAGGAAAAGTAGCTGGCACGTTGCCTTTTCTGTCGCCAGAACGCGTACTGGGACAACGCGCCTCCACCTCCTTCGACATCTACGCGCTGGGGGTCATGCTGTACCAAATCCTCACATTGAGGCTCCCCTTTCACCGCCAATCGATCAAACATTTTCGCAAGACGATGCATCTAGAAAGGCTGCTCGACCCTCTGGAGGTCGCGCCCTATCGCGACATCCCTGACCATCTCGCTGACGTCGCGAAACGGTGCTTGCGCTTTGAACCCACCGAGCGCTTTCAATCGGTTGATGAGATCATCAATGAACTGAAAAGCTACGTAGAGGGGCGCCCTGAGTGGATCCCTTCGGGAGAGCTACAGATGGATCGCAAAGAGGATTGGGAGTTTCAGGAGAACATTTTACTATCAAAGCACATCGCCATCACACGCTCACCAGATATCATGGAGTGGGTCAGTTTGATGGTTTCGCGCGCTTCGTTTCCTGGAAACTTACGCTTAGATGTGCGCGTGGAGGCACATGCCGATTGCGCTGGGATCGGCTTCATCATCGGCATTCCCAACGCCCTGGAGCGCAAAGGGTTTCTCGACGAAGGATACTTACTATGGCTTGGCAGTGAGCGTGAAGCTGGTCTGCGCCTCATTCAATGCAACGTCGAAGTGATGAATGTTCCTGATTTTTCTCTCAAAACAGCAAAGGCACACCTCTTGCGCATCGAACTCATCGACAACCACCTCTACTTTTACTGCGATGGACAGCTCCTCTGCCATACGATCAGTCATGTCCCCTTGCGCGGCACCCATTTAGGCCTATGCCTGCGCGACGCCGATTTCGAGATGCAGGCGATCCAAGTAGCGCTAGGCAGTCGCAGCGCCATGGTCAAGTGTCTAGCCATCCCCGATGCCTTTTTAGCCAACAAAAATTTCAAAAAAGCGCTCGTTGAGTATCGCAACATCGCATCATCATTTCCAGGCCGCACTGAAGGACGCGAAGCGCTCTTTCGCGCCGGTGTGACCCTGCTCGAAGAGGGCTCCTCCCAGAAACACCGCAGACACCGCGCAAAACTCTACGCCATGGCGCTCGATGAATTCGGCAAGCTGCGCTTCACCCCCAGCGCTCCGCTCGAATTCCTGGGCAAATCCCTTGTCTACAAAGCCATGGGCGAGAGGGAAGAGGAGATCAAATGCCTGGAGCTCGCTTTGCGCAAATACGCTAAACATCCCACCATGCGCGTCATCATCGAACACATCACCATCCGCCTGCACGAAAGCGCCGCGCGCAATCGGATCGCCGCCTATGAGTTTGCGCTGCTTTGCTTGCGCCACTTGCCCCACATCTTTCAAGCCGACGACAACAAACGCCTGCTGGAGAGCCTCAAAAAAAACCTCGAAACACTCCCCTTTCTCCACCCCTGTCTCGACTCCACACAAGAAAACCTCCATTTGTCCATTCAGCTCTCCTTCTGGCTCGGAAAGCCCAGCCCGCTGATCGAAATGATCGAACAAGAACTCCCAGCGCCCCTAGCTTTAAATGCCTACCTGGCGTTGGCTACTTTGGGTTTTGACAAATGGATCCAAGAGAATCTGCACTTCTACCCCGACCCCGAGCTGCTCAAGCTCACACTCTCTGGACCCAAAAGTTTGGCAGCACTGCTATCCCGTTTTGCCGATCCCGCCGCGCGCAAATGCACCTACTGCCTCATCGATCGCTCCCTCACTGCTGGCACGAGCCACCGGCTTTTGCCTATGCTAGATCAGCTCCCACCCCTGCCAGCTGACGAGCAAATGCACATGGATGCCCAATTGATCGCTGTCTATTTATCCAATCACAAGTGGAAAGCCGCTGGCGATCTCATCTCAAAATACCCTGAAGAAATACTCGCCAGTGAATTCTCGCCACTCTACCCACTCATGGGCTGTTGGTTACGCCATTCAGAAAGCAAAGAGATCGCCCTCTCCCATTTCTCCAGCGATTTGAGCCTCCCCTATCCCCCCACACCCATGCTCCTCAGCTATTTTTTAAGGCGCCGCATCGATGAGCGCACCGGTTGGATTCAACGCGCCTTCCCTTGGGAAAAGATCCTGCTCTACCGCCAGCTCGCTCTCTTTTACAATGCCGCCGCCGACCAATCACGCGCCCAACAATTTTTGACAAAAAGCAAACGGGAACTCAAGCATGTCCACACCAAACACTCCTATCCCTGAAGTTAAAAAGCGCGAGATTGTCCACCACGGCTTTTTCGATCTTTGCGTCGATGAGCTGCACCTCCCACATGGCCCTACGCGCTCATACTACGTGCTCAACATCCACTCCCACGCCGCCGCCATCCTTGCCATCACCACCGACGGCAAATTCATCATCAACAAAGAATACCGCCATCCCACCCGTCAGTGGCTCCTCAGCTGCCCTGGCGGCCGTATCGACCCTGGCGAATCGCCCCTCGAAGCCGCCAAGCGCGAACTGCTCGAAGAAACCGGCTATGGCAATGGCGCGTTCTCCCTGCTGGGCAGTCTCTACCCCTTTCCAGCTGTCACCGACCAAAAGATTTTCTACGTGCTCGCCAAGGGCGTCAAATTCGTCCAACCACCCGCTTTAGAAGAGTTCGAACTGATCCACCCCCAAGAGATGACCGAGACAGAACTCGAGCGCGAAATCATTTCAGGCAACCCCGTCGACGGCATTCTGTGCACCGCCCTCATGCTCAAAAAGCTAAAAGGGTCGGGTGTGGGAGATTAACCACCCCAACCCCCCTTCCCAATCCCCTTCTCCGTCCCCCTTTCCCTTTTTCCTCTATCGTGGTATCCTCGTGGAAAACAATTTAATTTTTGAAAGCCAAAACTATGACCGACACAGAACTACCTAAAGCCTACGAGCCCAAACCTGCTGAAGAGAAGTGGGGCAAATTCTGGGAAGAGAAGGGCTTCTTCCGCGCAGATGCCCATTCGCAAAAGCCGGCATTCTGCATCGCGATTCCGCCGCCTAATGTGACGGGCGTTCTGCACATGGGGCATGCGCTGGTCGACACGCTGCAGGATGTGCTAGTGCGCTGGAAGCGGATGTCGGGGTACGAGGCCCTTTGGGTGCCGGGCACAGACCACGCCGGGATCGCCACGCAGACTGTGGTGGAGCGCCATCTGATGGCCACGCAGGGTAAACGGCGCAAAGATTTTTCGCGCGAGGAGTTCTTAAGCGAAGTTTGGAAATGGAAAGAGCAGAGTGAGTCGACGATTTTAAGTCAGCTCAAGCGCCTGGGATGCTCGTGCGATTGGTCGCGCCTTGCATTCACAATGGATGAGAAGCGCAATCGCGCCGTACGCACCCTGTTCAAACGGATGTTCGACGCGAAGCTGATCTACCGCGGCGATTACCTCGTCAACTGGGATCCCCTCACGCAAACGGCTCTTGCTGATGATGAAGTGGAGCACGAAGAACACGAGAGCTTCCTGTGGTACTTCCGCTATCCGCTTGAGGATAGAAGCGGATCGATTGTGATCGCTACCACACGGCCTGAGACGATGCTGGGCGATGTGGCCGTGGCTGTGGCGCCAGGCGATGATCGCTACGCCGATATGGTCGGCAAAACCTTAATACTCCCCATCATGCAGCGCGCGATCCCGATTGTGGCTGACCGCATGGTCGAATCAACATTTGGAACGGGCGCTGTCAAAATCACGCCTGCACACGATTTTAACGATTATGAAATGGCGCAGCGCCATAACTTGGCCATGATCAATATCCTCACCCCAGATGGGCGGATCAACGAAAATGGGGGTCAGTTCGCGGGACTCACACGCGAAGAGGCGCGCCTTGCTGTCGTTGAAGAGATGAAAAAACTAGGCTTACTCGTTAAAACCGATCCCCACCGTTTAAGAGTAGGCGTCTCTTACCGCTCAAAAGCTGTTTTAGAGCCTTATCTTTCAAAGCAGTGGTTTGTGCGCATGGGTGACTTCAAAAGCACATTGCGCTCAGCTGTAGAGGAAAAACGCGTACGTCTGGTGCCACCCCACTGGGAAAGCACCTATTTCCACTGGATCGATCACTTGCGCGACTGGTGCATTTCGCGCCAGCTGTGGTGGGGCCACCGTATCCCGATCTGGTACCGCAAAGATAACCCTGAGCAAATGATCTGCTACGATGGTCTCGACGTGCCACCTGAAGTGAAGGCAGAGCCTGAAGCCTGGATGCAAGATGAGGACGTACTCGACACCTGGTTTTCCTCGGCACTATGGCCGTTTAGCATCCTCGGCTGGCCCGATGAGACCGATGACATGAAAAAGTTCTACCCGAATGCAGTTCTCATCACAGGGCACGACATCCTCTTTTTCTGGGTTGCGCGCATGATCCTCATGGGCGAGTATGCTCTGGATCAAGCCCCTTTCCCCGACGTATTCCTGCATGGGCTCATCTACGGCAAATCCTACTGGCGCTATCAAAAAGATGGCTCGATTGCTTATCTACCTGCTAAAGAGCGCCTCGCCTATGACTTGGGACAACCCCTTCCATCTGATGTGCACTGCAAGTGGGAAAAAATGTCCAAATCGAAAGGCAACATCATCGACCCGCTCGAGATCATCGACACCTACGGCACCGACGCGATGCGCATGGCCCTTTGCGCTAGCGCTACGCAAGCCCGCCAAATCGATCTCGACAGACGCCGCTTTGAAGAGTTTAAGAACTTCACTAACAAAATCTGGAACGGCGCGCGCTTTGTATTCCTCAATATCGCAGATTTAACTCCTGCACAATTTGCCACCGGCATCGATTTGACTCACCTTGCGCTCGAAGATCGCTGGATCCTATCCCTGCTCAACCGCACCATCCGCGATGTCAACGCATTTTTGGCTGAATTCAATTACGACAAGGCCGCCCTCATCGCCTACGACTTCTTCTGGAAGGAGTTTTGCGCCTACTACGTCGAGCTCGTCAAGCCTGTGCTTTTCGGCAAAGTCGGCACTCCTGAGCAGCGCCTCACCAAACAAAAACTCCTCACCATCGTGCTCTGCAGCGCCATCCGCCTGCTGCATCCGATGGCACCTTTCGTCACAGAAGAGCTCTTCCATCGCTTAAAAGAGCATTTCGCGGGTGCCCCAAAGAGCGCGTCTGACCCCTATACACAAGATACTCTGAATGCCTTCCATGCGACAGCTTGTATCGTCGCGCCTTATCCACAAGTATTGCGCGAGCAAGAGATCGACCCTGAGATTGAAGCGACTTTCGCTTACCTCGATCAGGTGATCTGCGCTATCCGCAACATCCGCGCGGAGATGCAGCTACCACCTGGCACCTCCACCGATCTTTTCATCATTGCGCCACCCAGCGACCCTTCTAGGCAGCTGATTGAGCGCAACCAAAACATCCTGCAAGCCCTCGTTCGCGTGCAAACGATCACCTTCGCCACGCACGAACAACCGATGCAACTGAGCGCTAACACCATCGTCGGTACGCTCAAGCTGATCATCCCCATCCCTCAAGAGCTCAAAGAGAAAGAGCGCGTGCGCCTGACCAAAGAGCGCGATAAGCTCATCGCGCAAGAGAACCAACTGCGCCATCAGCTGGCCAACAGCGAGTTCACCGAAAAAGCACCTCCACAGCTCGTTGAAAAGATGCGTGGCACACTAGCACAAGTGGAAAAAGAACTGGCCGAAGTGGCCAAGAAACTCGTCGACCTCGTCAAATAAGCGACATCCAGCTTCTAAGACATCCTGATCAACATACCAGATATGTTATCGGTCGAACCCGCGTTAAACGCCGAGAAAACCACATTGTTGATGAGCTGCCCAGTTGGCAGAGCGCGATGAGCATGCAATGCTTCTCCAATCTGCGCTGTGCTCGCCACATCGAAATTGCCATCGCAACCCAAGAAGATCTGCGCACCGCTAGGGATGGGGGTAACCACAATTTTGGGCCGCGCGCTCACACCTGCAATTTCATGGTCGCCAATCGCGCGGGCCACGCCTAGCACTGCGTTGACTCGCCCAAATAGCACATAGCCACCGCGATTCGCAACTCCGCGCTCAAAGCGCTGATCTGTTGGCTTAGCATCTGCGCTGAGTTGTTCGACATGTCCCGCAGCGTCCACTACAAGCGTGCGCGCATCGCCCACATTAGCAACCCAGAGCTTGCCATCGAGCATTAGAGCCACTGTCGCAGTCGTGCCGCTAGGGTCTTCATCAAAACGCTCGCTTAACCTGACAAAAGTCATTTTAAGCGCATTCCAGATCCCTTCATCGCTCAAAACTACAGGGTTAAATGCCTGTAGTTGAAACATGAGTTCATCCATCAAATGAGCGCGCATAAAACGCGCTGCGGCATCCCCTCCATGCCCATCAAACACACCAAAAAGTTTTCCATCCCGAATGATTCTTCCATTTATCGGTAAATTAAAAAAGCCTAGTAAGCAGTCATCTTCCATCGTTGGTCGATGTCCTTGAAAGTGAGCAATAGCGACTTGGAGGTCCGCTAATGGCAGCTCACGAATATGAATTTGATCTACGACATCACCTACTGGACGTCTACAGATATGCTGCGCACCAAGTTCAGCGTGTTGATAAACAAAGGGGCCGGGTAGCTGACGGCTCGTCTGCTCGCTGGCATACACCCTTTCACGCTGCAATCTCTGCGCAATCTCTTGTGCACCATAGCGCACGCAGTGCTCTCGTTGCGTAGGTGTCAGCAGGAGTGCAGCGCGTTTAAAACCACAACAGCGCAACATAGCGAAAAAGCAAGAGACTATGAAGTGGGAAATACTCTGCCACACTGCTTGGATGGCGTTTATGAGAGGCGTGCAATAGCGCACAAGACAAGCGCGCTGCGCCGGCATTTGCGTCGCTGGAATTGCTGGGAAGGGGTGTGCTTGCGTTGGGGCGAGTGCTGTCATGACGTTCCTCTAAAAAGAGGGGAAATGCTACCCAATAAGCTTAAGTTTTGCAAAAGAAAAATCCCCATTCCCTTTCTCTGGTGTTGCTAGATTTTTTTTCATATGCTAGCTTCTTTTTAAAAAGTTGTGACTTGAAGCTGATGCATATTCCGCCGCCGCTCGAAATCCTCAAACGCCTGCCTCTATCGACTCAAGCAGCCGATTTCATGGAAAAAAGCTGGGATCAAGCGCGCCAGATTGCTCTGGGGCTCGATCCGCGCAAGGTGCTCGTCGTAGGGCCATGCTCCATCCACAATCGCGAAGAGGCGCTCGAGTACGCGCGCCGCTTTAAAGAGCTCGAGCTGGCTGTGCGCGATGCGATTTTTCTCGTGATGCGCGTCTATGTAGAGAAACCGCGCACGACGACGGGGTGGAAGGGGCTGCTCTACGATCCCCATTTAGACGGCTCAGACGATATGGTTGCGGGATTGCATCTGACGCGTGAGCTCCTGCTGGCGCTAGCGGAGCGAGAAGTGGCGGCGGCAACTGAGTTCGTCGATCCGCTGGCGGCACTCTACTTTCAAGATTTGATCACGTGGGGTTTCATCGGCGCGCGCACCTCGGCTTCGCAGCCGCATCGGCAATTTGCCTCTTCCATGGCGTTTCCAATGGGTTTTAAGAATAGCGTCGATGGCAACATCGACTACGCTGTACAAGGGGTGATGGCGGCAAAAGCGCCCCATACGTTCTTGCACATTTCTCCATCGGGTCAGTTAGAGGCTGTCAGAAGTGGCGGCAACCCATATGCCCACGTGGTGCTGCGGGGCTCTTCGACCCGGGCTAATTTCGATGCGCGTTCAGTGGCAAAAGCGATGGAAAAACTGCAGCGGGAGCATTTGCCTGTGCGTCTCATGGTGGACTGCTCGCATGGCAACTGCCAGAAACACTTTGAGCGGCAGCACGAGGTATTTGACGTTGTACTGCGTCAGATGCACGAGGGCAACCAGGCGCTCTTTGGGATGATGCTCGAGAGCCATTTAGAGAGCGGCAATCAGCCAATCTCATCTGAGTTGCAGTATGGGGTATCGATCACAGATCCTTGCATCGATTGGAACAAAACAGTTGAACTGATCGAGATGGCTTACGGAGTGCTCTCAGAAGGTACAACCGCGGCTTTTTCTGGTTCTTCATCCAACGTGATCAGCTTCACCCATAGCTGATGCTTCCACTCGCGGAAAACCTCGCCGCTTTTTGTGACAATCTGAGCTTTGTAGGTCAAAATGCCGCCCGACTTGTCGTACTCTTCATTCAAGAGTTTAAATGTGGTGGTGCTCATCCGGCGTTTGATGGGGATGTCGAGGTGGCGTGTCGAGTAGTCCCATAAAATCACATCGACTTGGAGCATAGGCTCTTCGCGAATCACCTCTTTGGGTAGGTACCATTCGAAGACGAGCATCTGCCCAAGGGGTGGCTTAGCCTGGCGCGGATCGGGCGATTTGGCAAACGTGCTGGCAAGGTAGCGCACATCGATCCACTGCTGGTCGACAGCGAGGTAGTACTTGCTACACCCCGCAGCCATCGCCAGAGAGACCCCAAGAAGGAAAATTTGATAAATTCTCATCGGAACCAGTATGATTTTATCATTCTATTAAGAAGGTTTTGGGCAAAAGATGCAAGAGGCTGTCTTCGGGATTATTTTTGACACGACTAAAAATGGTGTGCTACTGATAAAGCGGCGCGATATTCCTGTCTGGGTGCTGCCTGGAGGTGGACGCGACCCGGGAGAGGCTCCTGAAGCAGGCGCGGTGCGCGAGGTTTTAGAAGAAACAGGCTACCAGGTTGAAATCGTGCGCAAAGTCGCTGAGTACCTGCCTGTCAATCGGCTCACGCAATTCACCCATCTTTTCGAATGCCGCATCATAGGTGGCGCACCGCAAATGGGGCCTGAGACGCTCGGTGTCTGCTTTTTCCCGCTGGACAAGCTTCCGCTGCTCTCCCCTCCCTTCGGGAACTGGATCCGCGATGCAGCTGCCAGGCATCCAAGCATGCTGCGCAAACCCGTGGAAGGGGTTTCTTATTGGGTACTCTTGAAACTGTTCATCCAACATCCGATTCTAGTGTGTAGATACCTGCTGACAAAGCTTGGCATTCATATCAATCGCTTAGATGATACTGGACCCCATTGAGAGGTGAAGATTTATGCGACGAGATTTTGCCGATCGAAGCGATGTGGAGGCCGAGGCAAACTTGAGGATAAGTTGGCGAGGCCGAAGATCGCTTCCAGCGGCAAAAAGATCAAGCAGAAATCTTTACAAATCATTGGAGTCCGGTATAACCATTTTCATCGGGTCGATGGCTTCATCAAACTCGCGCTCTGAGAGAAAGGCCAGCTCCATCGCGGCTACTTTGAGCGTTGTATTCTCCTCATAAGCCTTCTTGACGATCTTGGCGGTTTTTTCATAGCCAATCAGCGGGTTGAGCGCTGTGGCGAGCATGAGGGAGTTCTCTAAGTGCTGCTTGATGCGCGGAAGATTGGGCTGGATGCCGACGAGGCATTTATCGTGGAAGTTGATCGATACGTCTGCCAGCAACTGGATCGAATATAAGAGGTTGTAGATCATCACAGGGCGATAGACGTTGAGCTCGAAATTGCCTTGCGCCCCAGCAAAGGTGATCACAGCGTTATTGCCAAACACTTGTGCGCACACCATGCTCATCGCTTCGCACTGCGTAGGGTTGACTTTGCCAGGCATGATTGAGGAGCCAGGCTCATTAGCCGGCAGCAAGATCTCGCCGATGCCGCAGCGAGGGCCAGAAGAGAGCCAAGCGATATCGGTGGCGATTTTCATGAAAGAGCAGGCCAACGTCGTGAGCGCTCCACTCATCTCAACCACAGCATCGCTCGAGGCCAAAGCTTGGAATTTATTGGGCGCGCTGATGAACATTGTACCAGTCAGCTCGCTAATCACCTCTGCCATCCGTTGGGCATAGCGCAGATGTGTGTTGATCCCGGTACCGACAGCTGTGCCGCCTAGGGCGAGTTCTGAGAGGTGTTTGAGGGCATTCTCGATTGTTTGGATCCCGTGCTCGACTTGCGAGGCGTAACCGGAAAATTCTTGTCCCAGCGTGAGCGGCGTAGCATCCATCAAGTGGGTGCGGCCTATTTTGACAATCCGTTTGAACTCTTGAGCTTTCTTTTGCAACCCTCCCAGAAGTGTTTTGAGATGGGGAATGAGTGTTTTTTTAACCAGAAGTGTAGCTGCAATATGCATCGCAGAGGGAAACGTGTCATTGGAAGATTGCGACTTATTCACATCGTCATTGGGGTGGATAGGGATCCTAGAGCCGACCTTGCCTCCCAGCAGCTCGATGGCGCGATTGGAGATCACTTCGTTGACATTCATGTTGGTCTGGGTGCCTGAGCCAGTCTGCCACACGACTAAGGGGAACTCGTCATCCCATTTGCCTGCGATCACCTCTTCGCTCACACGCACGATCACATCGCGTTTATCCAGCGGCAATAGACCCAGCTCTGCGTTCACAAGCGCGGCAGCCTTTTTGATGAGCGCCAGCGCATGGATCACATCAATAGGCATGCGCTGCCCACCAATGCGAAAGTTTTCATGCGAGCGCTGCGTCTGCGCCCCCCAATACCTATCCTCAGCGACTTCCACCTCTCCTAGAGAATCTTGCTCAATGCGCTTTTTCTCTGTCATTCTCTTCTCTCCTTCGAGACTATTTCTACGGTCGAATGCTACAATACTCTCTCACAAGGTCCTTTTTGGTTTTTAGAGCGATATTTTGCAAGAAAAAATAGTGTAAACAACTGCTTTAAGGCATTCATTTTGCACTTAACCATGTAACGCTTCTTTGTTGAATACCAAAGTAGTTAAGGAAAAAATGATTGGATATGAACAACTCTCAGTTCAATGCTGCGTCAATAAAGCAAACGATCACTTTTAACCCCGAAAACACGAATGATTAAAAACTTGGAGGAATATGTCCATAATTAACCCAGAAGGATTTAGCACAGAGAAAATGGGAGCGGAGATGGATGTCGTGCGTGCGCGCTTATGGGATGCAATGGAACTTGAGAAAAAAAAGCGCGTGAAAGGATCACAGGTCGTATGCGAGAGAGTTTATCTCGCCCACAAGCGTTCGCTATTGCTCGCGGTGAAGTTTCTAAAACCCTTGATGCTATTGAAAAGATGATTGTTACAGAATATCCAACAGAACCTTGGCTGACATTTGCTCAGCTTGTATTTAGCGACATCAGTAACCGGGCCCAAAATAATACAGGACTCCGAGGAGAATTGTTTACGATTCTTCAAGGAAGTCCACCAATGAACCCCACAAGCTCTAATTAAATGAGCAGCAGTGCGAAGACGAAGGCGAAGAGCGAGAAGGACTCTACAATCCCGAGCGCTGCAAGGCATTTGCCTAAGATCGCTGGCTGCTTAGCAGAGGCTTGGATAGCTGAAGCGGCACACATCCCTTGATACATCGAGGAGAAAAGCAGCGCCAAGCCTACAGAGAGTCCAATACCGATACCGCCGAGAGCGGAGAGTGTGCCGGCTTGGATGCTGTTCTTCATCAAAATCATGAGAACAAAGCCGAAGATCGACTGGGAAGATGCGACCGCTGACATTCCGACGAATTTACCGTGGTTCTCTTCCACACGGCTCATGACTGCGTGTGAAGCCATACACCCAATGCCACATCCAATCGAGCTTCCAATGCATCCTAGCCCTAAGACGAGAGCTGGTCCTACCATCCCGAAATCCATAATTCTCTCCTTTAAATATGTTCTTTAGCTTTCAATCGCATCAGGGGTCGGAAAAGTCGACCACCGCCTTCGAAAGAGTAATGATACCATTCTATGAAATTTAGACGAAGCCCATGTATCATCCCCGCCATCAGGCCCAGCGTGATATTCACGCCATGCCCTGCTAAAACGACGAGTGTCCCAAAAAATAATCCGATATCGCGACCGATATCATTGAATGTCGAGGCCAAGATCGAACCCGCCAGACCAAGCGCATAGAGGCGCAAATAGGAGAGCACATCGGCAAACACCTGCAACACGGAGGTGAGCTCGCCAAACCCTTTTAAACGCTTTTGGAGGACGCCTAGGAAAACCGCTGAGGCGATCCCGCTGTAGATGAGCTGTAGACCAAACTCAGCCCCTTCTACTTTGCCAACCAGCCCTAAGATGTGCAACAGAGTCGTCGCTTTAAGGATCGTGGGGAAATAAAGGTAGCCTCCGACGAGGAATGCCACCCAGCCAATACCCGCCCAGCGGCGCAAAAGGTAGCGTAAGAGGGAAAGGGAGATGTGGACAACACCGATGATCAGAGAAAACTCTAAAAGGATCGTATCGGAGAACTGATCGAGCACAACGTACTTGGTTCTATCGTGGGTGATCTTGACGCCCTGTTCGAGAAACTGCTTACCCGACTGCACCTGAGCTAGGCTCGGGAACTGATTGACCCAGTACTTATACACCTGATCTTGCGCAGCAAGATGGTAATCGGCTTTGCGCACGGCCAGTTCTTGCACGACGGAAATCTTCCCAAGCCAGCTTTTGGGGTTGATCTCTAAACCGAAAAATTCGGCGGTCAGAAAGCCCCAAGCGATACAACAGATCGAGAGAATGGTGGCCAGTTTTAGAAAGCGTTTAGCAAAGCCTTTGATCTCAGGATGCTTGAAACGCAGGTAGATACACAGGATGAAGTAGAGGGCGCCATAGCCTCCGTCGGCCACAATCATGGAGAAAAAGAGCGCAAAGAAGGCAAAGACCCAACCCGAAGGATCTTTGTCTGTATGCGCCGGAATATCATAGATACGAACAAGATCTTCTCCTATCTGTTTAACCCCTTTGTTTTCCATATAGGTAGGGATGCGATCCTCTTTTTCAATGACGATCTGCTCAGCGTGGATCGCCATCCCATCGAGCACGCCATACAAGACTGTGATTTTATTCTCAGGAACCCAGGCTTCCACAGCGAATAGGTTGTGATCTAATGGAAAGGCTACATCTTTTTTAGCTGCGATGAGGTTGTGATCATTGAGTCGCTCAACTAGAGCTTCATTGAGAAAGTCGATATGCCCAGCGTAGCCTTTGAGCTCCGCCTCGATCTGATGCAGCGATTCTTTGACAAACGAGAGGTGCATCTGGAGTTCGCCCAAAGGGCGATCGATACGCATCTCGATCATTTCGGGGTGTATTTTGGGCTCTTTGCTCACAGCGATGAAGTAATCCAGGTCGTACTCCGTGCCGATGTAGATCATGTTATCTTGCAATTGATCGACAGCCACCTTGCCCGTCTTGGCGCAGAAAAATTGCACCGTGCGATGCGCCTCTTTTTGCAAGTAATCGAGGTCTTCCATCGAAAAATCGCCAAAGGGTGCGACGCGAAAAATCTCTGTTTCCAGCAAGCGGCGCTCCTCTGCGAGTTTCTCCACTTCTGCTTTGAGCTCAGCTATACGGAGCGCCGTGTCATCAGCAAACTGCAGATCTCCGCCTCGGTCATAGGGCTTTTTAAGGGGAAGTTTGCGCAGAATGCGCATCGCCTCTAAGAGGTGCTCCACTTCAGGCGGCAGCTCGACAGGCTTTCTTCCATGGGGAGAGATAAACTCGATGATCCCTTTGTGTTGCGCGCGAGAGAAAAAGCGATCGATCTCTTCCGAGGCTCCGATAAACAGAAACTTTTTGAGTCGAATGATCATTTCTTTCCCCCCGACATGCGCAATAGGATCTTTTTCTTAGCCACTTTGGCCTGAGAAACAGCCGCTAGCTGCTGGTCGCCCAGAAAAATTTTGATCTTCTTGATATTTTGCTGTGCGCGTGGGATCAAAATCTTTTCAAAAAGGTTCACGCGGATCGAGACATCCCGCAACTCCTTTTCTAGAGCGTTGCGCTTCTCTTCTGTGACGCGGATTTTTTCGCGCACAATGATTAGCGCCTTGACGCCAGAGATCGCCGATTCAAACCAAACGGGAGTGTCAAATAAGCTATACCCCGCCGGCTCGAAGACCACATGTTCAAAGTTGGGGATGTCGACTCCTGCGATATTTTCATGAGCCGTCTCGATATGGTCGATCTTCACCGCAGCAAACAAGTCGGAGATACGCCGGTCAGTCATGAGAGGGGCAAATTTCTCTACGCGCTCTGTAACTATAGCAAAATCCTTCAAGAGAGCTTCCACCTGAGCATGCGCTTCGAGCACCTCCACCTGCAGCATCGCTTTCTTCAGCTGCAGCGTCGGCAAATACTTTTGCAGCCGATCGAGTTTGATCTGCTGCGTACGAAGCTCTGTTTTGGTTAGCTTGATCTCTGCCACTTTTAGTTACCTTGGCCAGTATTTATCCACGAGCGCCTGCTTGACCCCCACTTCGTGCCGATCAAAGCACTCAGCCATCGTCCTCCACCCTAGGTCAAGCGCTTCTTCGAGTGTCAAGTTGACCTGTAGATTCATCATGCGGTCTTCAAAGAGATGGGAGAAGTGCAACAGCTTTTCATCCCATTTCGAGAGTTTGAAGCCCATGCTTTGCCGTTCGCGGGCCTTCTTGGAATCAGCGTAGAGGCGGATCTGCGCGTTGGCGATATCGCCGTGATCCTCGCGCGTCACTTTACCAATCACCTGCTGCTTCAAACGCGAGAGCGATCCAAAAGGATCGATCTTGCCGCCGTGAAGATAGAACTGCCCTTCCGTAATGTAGCCCGTATTGTCGGGAATGGGGTGGGTCACATCGCCGCCCGGCATCGTCGTGACCGAAATGATCGTGATCGAGCCGCTGCCATCGATATCGACAGCTTTTTCATAGCGCGAAGCTAAATCTGAGTAGAGCGAGCCTGGATAGCCGCGGTTAGATGGGACCTGATCCATCGTAATCATGATCTCTTTAATCGCATCAGCAAAGGCTGTCATATCGGTCAGCAGCACCAGCACATCTTTATCCTGCACAGCAAAGCGCTCTGCACAAGCCAGCGCCATATCGGGCACAAGCAGGCACTCGACCGCCGGATCGGTGGCGCGATGGATGAACATGATTGTCTTATTGAGCGATCCCGACTTCTCCGCATTGTCGATAAAAGCTTGGTAGTCGTCAAAGCGCAGTCCCATGCCGCCGATAATCACCACATCTGCATCGGTTTGATTGGCAATGCGCATCAGGAGCGAATTGTAAGGCTCTCCCGCAATGGAGAAAATAGGGATTTTTTGCGATTTGACAAGGCAGTTAAACACATCGATCATCGGGATATTGGTACGCACAAGATCGCGTGGGACGATGCGGCGCACGGGGTTGAAAGAGGGCTGCCCAATGTCGATATGATCGCCCATGATAGCTGGACCATTGTCGATGGGCTCGCCTGCACCATTGAGCCGGCGTCCAAGAAGGGCTTCGCTGCAAGTTGCCTGCATCTCTCGTCCCAAGAAATTAACACGATCATTCGTCGCAATCCCGCGCGTGTTTTCAAAGCACTGCAGCGTCGCCACTTCGCCATCGATGCGCAAAACAGAGGCATAGGTCGTTTTACCATTTTGTTTGTGCACGCGCGCAAGCTCGCCGAGGTTCACTCCCTGAGCGACCACCGTGATCAGGTTTCCCCGCATGTCCATAATCCGATCATAGGTTTTCTTCATTGCACCACCTTACTGTCTCTTAGCCGCTTGCTCAATTTTTTTCTCAATGCGCTCAAATGCCTCTATGTAACGATGCGATTTGAAAGGCAAAAAGTTCATGTTTTTCATCTCGTTCTGCAGCTCCAAAAAGAAACCTCGTGCCGAATCGAGAGAGTCGAAGAGGAATGAGGTTTCGAAGAGGCGATTGACCAACTGAAAAAGTGGGATCTGCCTCTCGAGAGGACAGTAGGAGTCCTCTTTATCAAAAGCGTTTTGTTGCAGATAGCAGAACTCAAAGAGCTCAGATTTTAAGTACGTGATCATGTCGTGCAAAGAGATCCCTTCTTCACCCACAACCTCCATCCGCTTGCCAATCTCATCCCCTTCTCGTAATATTTTCTCAGAGCGCTTGACCATTTTTCCCCAGCCAGCCACTTTCACCTCGAGCTCTTTGCTCGCATCTTCGACATACTTGCTCCACGAAATTAAAGGATCGATCGCCGGATAGCGCCTAGCATCAGATCTGGCGCGCGAAAGGCCGTGGAACGCGCCAACCACAGAAAGCGTCGCTTGCGTGACAGGCTCTTCGAAATTTCCTCCCGCAGGCGAAACCGTCCCGCCAATCGTCAGCGAGCCCCGTTTGCCATGCGCTAAATAGAGCATCCCCGCCCTCTCGTAGAACGCGGCAATGCGCGAGCCCAAATAAGCTGGGAAAGCCTCTTCACCCGGAATCTCCTCGAGCCTTCCCGACATTTCACGCATCGCTTGAGCCCAGCGCGAAGTGGAATCCGCCAGCAAGAGCACATCAAGCCCCATCTGACGGTAGTACTCTGCAATCGTTGCACCCATGTAGACCGAAGCCTCACGTGCCGCCACCGGCATCGAGGAAGTGTTGCAAATGATCACCGTGCGATTCATCAGAGATTCGCCCGTATGGTGATCAGTTAGGTGGGGAAACGTGCGCAACACCTCCACAACCTCACCCGCGCGCTCACCGCAAGCAGCGATCACGACAATATCGACTGAGGAGTACTTGGAAAGATGGTGTTGCAATACAGTTTTACCTGCTCCAAAGGGTCCTGGAGCACAAAATGTGCCCCCCTTCAAAACGGGAAACTGCGTATCGACGATCCGCATGCCGGTGTCCATCATGCGCGCCGCTTTCGCCTTCTCCCCTTCGATTAAGGGCATCTTGACAGGCCACTTTTGCAGCATCGTGAACTGATGCTCGCCCCCTTTGACATCGACCCCACGTGCCACAACCGTATCGATCGTGTAAGAGCCCGGTTTGATCACCCAGTCGATCGTGTACTGGCCAAAATGCGTGAAAGGCACCATGATATGATGGTGAAACCGCCCCTCCATCGTGTAGCCTAGGCTGCTCCCCCTTTTAACCACATCGCCCACTTTTGCAGTTGGATGGTAGTCCCAATGCCGTATGCGATCTAGCGGCGCAATGTAAACGCCACGCGACAAGAAAAGGCCAGTAGCGTCAGCCACTTTCTCGAGAGGATTTTGGAGTCCATCAAAGATCGACGTCAACAGACCAGGGCCCAGTTCAGCCTCTAGAAGATGCGAAGAGAATTCAACTTGCGAATTGAGGCGTACGCCGCGCGTATCTTCGAAAACTTGAATTTTGGCGATATTTCCAACAATCTCGATCACCTCAGCCTTGAGAGCGATCTCTTTCCCCAAGTGGACGGTAGCAACCTCCCCCTGCTGGATGTTGCCTTGAAATTCCACATGCAACAGGTTACCAAAAGCCTTAACCACTTTTCCAGTTGCGACAACACGTTTGCTAACAACACTTGATGAATCTTTCATCACTCACTCGCTTATTTAAGTTTTATACGTCTCTACAACTAATCTACCCTTCTCCTCATCGAGCTCATGGAGGTTTTCGACAAGCATCAACTGCGCCATATACGCTAGAATGCGATTGATCGTGAACGGGTCTCCCACAGAGAGCTCATCTATTTTCTTAAACCGATATTCGGCAAAAGCCTTGTTTTCCAGGAGCGGATCCGCATAACAAGATTCGAGAATATCGCGTATCTCCACGTACTCGAGCGGCGGATCATAATGTCCAGAGTCTTTTTGCGCGAGAATATGTGCAACGAGCGGATCGCTTAAATCCTCAAACTGCAACTCGTGCACGACATCGCGCCCGATTAATTTCGCTCTAAGCGCAAGAAGGACAAGGCGCCTTTCCCTCTCGAAGACCAAGTACTTCTTTAAGAACCCCTTCTGAAGAGGGATCTCCTCTTGAAAATAACGAGCTAAGAGCCCTGAGAAGTTCCTGATTCGATCGGAGGTTTTTTCAAATTGCTCTAAAAAATCAAACACATAATCGGGCAGCGACGTCTTCACTAGCATCGCCTCATCGAGCTCTTTTTCACCCAGATTGCCGCGCGGGTCGATCGGCTCCTCCATCATCAAAGAGCGGATATTCAGTATGTCGATGAAACGGCGCAACACCACAGTGCGCTCAAAGTCTTCTTTAGAGAGGTTGATCCGCAGTCTACGCACGAGCTCATCAAACGACAGTTCAGGCTTATCCTTTAGGGAAAGGGGCGGCAAAGAAGGGATAACAAAGTAATAATGTCTCATCCCGGCGGATCAAACTCCAAAAATAATCTCTCTAAAATCCTTGCGGATGTAATGCGCCAGCAATTCCTTCAGCGCAGCATCCGTAATTTCAACAGTGATGTTGTCCTTGTGCAGTTTCACTTCAATGCCCCCAGTGAAGGGCCCCACGAGCACACTTTTTTCCTTAAGCTTGTCGATGATCTCTTTAGCGAGTAAAGCGTTGACCGCGCGCGGAGCTACCGCCGCAGGGATATAAACGCTTAAATTCGTATCCAACCCCTCTTTCTCAATCCCCTTGACGACCGCTGCCACTAAATTCGAAATCACCTTGGGATCTTGCATCTCGCTACTGAGCATCTGAGCCAGCTGCTGATTGAACAACTTCTCCTCAATGCTCTGCTTGAGCGACTCCATCGCTTGCTTAGCCGCTTGAAAAAGCGAAGATTGAAAAACATTTTTTTGCCTCTCGATCTCCTGCTCTGCTTGCCGGTGCATCTGCTCGATCTCTTTGCGCGCCAGCTCTTTTAGCTTAGTAGCCGCGGCATGCGCCTCGCGCACGATCTCCTCCGCCTCCACCTTCGCGGGTTCCAGCGTCTCTTTGCGCAAAATGTCACAGATCTTCTTGACCTTGTCCTTGCCGGTTTCAATCCCTTTCATCGAACTCCCTCATAAATCTAGCCACATATAGTTTATTGACTTTACCATGATATTTTTCAATCCAATTTTTTCTTGTTTCGACCCCAGAATTTTTAAATCGCAGCGTCACCACCCATCTCCCCCCAAACACCACGATACACATCCCCCCCACAACTCTCAAAGATCCGATTTTCTTTTTTGGCTTTTTTTGTTGGGTAGTTGGTTTTTGTTTTTTTTCTTTTCGTTGCTAAGAGCTTATTACCGCTTCCATTGACATGTCGGGGGACATGGGCGTGCCGCATGTCACCCGACATGTCAATGGAAGCGGTAACAAGATTTCAGAAACGAAAAGAAAAACAAAAAACCAAAACTCAACCCGATGTATTAAAATTTGCACTAAACTCGGGGTTGTGCAATAAGTGTTCTAAAGAGCCAGTTGCAAAACTCTTCGACGTGTAAAATCGCCCTTTCGAACCCCACTCGCGTCCGCGCCTCCTCGCCTACCCCCTCGGGTAGGCCGCCGTCAACGCGACAGGCAAGGCCTGTCCTACGCAATGGGGTTCAAAATCTTCGATTTTTCCACTGTCGCTTCAGTTTTGCAACTGCCTCTAAACCTTGGATGTTTTGTTATGAAAAAGCTGATTCCATTTCTTGTTGTGATGTTCTGTGGCGCTCAAGGATTTGCAAATGATGATATCAACCAGACAAAGCGCGATACTGAATCCATTTGGCAACGCGGTGCGGGCTCGGAAGATGGCGCCTACACTGCGAGCAGTTTGTCGATGCTGGGGTGGGGCGTAGGACTGGCGGCGGGGATTGGAATCCTAGCCTCTGTTCTCCATCAGAGCACAGCGGGCCATACCGGCCATTGCGATTGAATGCGCCGCGTACTGATCTTCATCGGTCTCTTTGCAATGATCTTCAGCGAAGCTGAGGAGCTAGCTCAGACTTTTTGTTACTTTACACCTCCTAGTGACTGGGAAATCGCGGCGCCTGAAACGCTAGCTCCCAGCGTCAAAATCGCTTTCATTAAAAAAAGCTCGAAAGGCCTCTGCTCCTCGCTTAATCTCGCGATCGAAGAGGTGGATGTCTCGATGAGTGAGTATTTGAAGGTGGTGCAAAACATTCATGAGCACAATCGGAATAACCAGTGGCGCAAGCTCGGCAAAATTCAGACGAGTGCGGGTAGCGCCCAGCTTACTGAGATCGACACAACGACTGAATTTGGCCCTTTGAGAATGCTACAACTGATCCTGATCAAAGATCGCCATGCCTACATCCTCACTGCCGCCGCTCTCAAAGAGGAATTTCCGGCATTTTACAAAGATTTCCAAAAAGCTTTTCGCTCTTTAACTTTGACTCATGATCTCTTGAGCACGATTCCGCAACACGAACGCCGTGAGAAACTCAAGCAAAGCCAGCTGCGCCTGCTGGCTACATGGCGCGAGCGTCTTGCGCAACTGCCAGATCCGCAACTCCCCCTGGCTAACGCAGCCTTTCAAAAAGAGGTATGGAATTCCTTCCAAACTGATATCTTAGAGCATTTCTCCGACATGGGGGCTTTCTGGCAGGTGCTTTTTCTCCGAACTTCCTTACAAGGGCTCGTTGCTGAAACCGATGCAATTGCTATTGAGCAAATAGCGCATAGAACTGAAAAAACGCCTTCATGATGAATGTATACCGCGAGGCGGAAGATTTTGTGAATTTACACCCTGAATTTTTTCATTTGGAAATGTGTGGAGCTCGACGCAATCTTCTAGCAGCTAGCGAGAGCGAACACATTATACCGGACTCTGTTGAGAGGTGAAGATTTATGCGATGAGGTTTTGCCGATCGAAGCGATATGGAGGCCGAGGCAAACTTGAGTGAAAGTTGGCGAGGCCGAATATCGCTTC
>Ga0247727_10003310_pt1 | contig 35777 bp, 34 predicted proteins | sample WisWelCaveWW1625_FD_202498 | JGI IMG/M metagenome (GOLD analysis project Ga0247727, IMG submission 202498) | Biofilm microbial communities from Wishing Well Cave, Virginia, United States - WW16-25 | ecosystem: Environmental > Aquatic > Deep subsurface > Groundwater > Cave microbial mat | place...
GGCATCTTTTTGACAGCTCAGGCCTCGGAAAGATGCTCTTCCAGATATTCCCTTCGCCCTGTCGCTGCAAAAATCTGCTCAAAATCACCTCAAACCTCCTCGAAAATCTTTACTTGGATAGGTTCATCCTCAGCCAAGCCACCCTACCCACTGCCTGGGCGACCCTGTCGCCTGTCAGCGCATCTGAAGCTTGAAGATTCCTTAGAATATGAACTCTTGAGCGATCCCCTCTGTTCGCTCTGCAACAGCTAGTATAGGCTCGTTATTGCTGGCCTGCAATTGTTCAGAACTGGGTTCTGGGATCTGCACCACACAGGTTGTTAAATAGAGCGCTCCACCGGCCAGAATGAGCGCTAGACCTGCAAAAGAAATGGCAAAGAAATTGGCTGCAAGCGCTGCCACAATCGCCACTGCTAATCCCAGCTTCAAGACGTTTTTAGTCGTGAGTTGGATATGCTTTTTAGAAGCACGTGGCTTCGAAGAACGGGGTCGGGCAGCGCGCGCTCGCGGAGCTCGAGCTGCGGGTGGTGGGGAAACTATCTCAATTGCTGTGACCATAGGCTCATCCAATCCTAGTAAAAAATGTTTTGAAAGCTTAGCAAGAACAGCGCAAATTGATCAAGGAACAATGCAGAGATTGCCATCGCCCGCCGCGATAGCGCTCAAAGGGTGGCTGACAAAAAAAACAATCCTGAATACTCTTCCACTAACAAAAGTCAAAAGAGTGCATACACCGATGAAACCATGTCCCTGCCATAGCGGCACAAACTACTCTGCGTGTTGTGAGCCGTACCATCTTGGCAAGCATCCTGACACCGCGCTTCAGCTGATGCGTTCGCGCTACAGCGCTTATGCACTGGGCTTGGCCGATTACATCATGACCACCACGCATCCTCACAATCCCACCTACACTCAAGACAAAATTCAGTGGAAAATCGAGATCCTCCACTTTTGCCAAAACATCAGCTTCGATGGGCTGCAAATCCTTGAATTCACAGATGGAGAGAAAGAGGCCTACGTCACCTTCACAGCGCGATTGAAGCAGCAGGGGCAGGATGCAAGTTTCACCGAGCGGAGCCGATTTGCAAAAGTAGATGGGCGCTGGCTCTATGTCGATGGACGCAAAGCCAAAACGTGACAATTTCTCATGGGTATGTCAACGTGAAGAAAAACTTAAATGGTGACTAGATGCATAAACTCTATCTTCTCTTTGGAACTGTTCTCTTAGTTCCAGCTGTGCACGCGCAAGACGCAGAAGTGCAGCCTCTTCAAGCCCTTGTCCAAGAGGAACAAAGCCTCGCCCAGGACAAGGAAAAAACACCTCCCCTGCTTGTGAAAAAGGATCACGATGACCACCATCATGATGACGATCACCACCATCGTCACCACGATGACGATGACGACGATGACCACCACCATCGCAGGCATCATGACGACGACGATGATGACCACCATCGCCGCCGACACCATGACCACGATGATGATGGCCATCATCATGACGGGCACCATGAACACCACCACTCACACGAACATAAGCATTAAAATGAGGCCATATGATCGCTGAGATGCTCGCTCTAACGCAGCAGCTCGTCGTCGTGCTCTCACCACACTGGGAGAGTCCCTTAGCCACGCTTGCCTGCTATGAACGCGAAGATGGTGGCGAGTGGCAACTCACCCCACTGCAATTCCCCGTGCAGGTAGGCAAACGCGGCATGGCTTGGGGCCTCGACAATTCAGACATTGCTTTTAGCAAAACGGAAGGGGACATGTGTGCGCCAGCAGGTGTTTTTTGGCTAGGGCCAGCCTTTCTCGACAAGCGCTTCGACTACCCAGGCAAAATCAAACTGCCCGTCTTGCATTGCGATGCAGCCTGGGAAGCGATCGATGACCCTGCCTCGATCCATTACAACCGCATTGTCAACCGCGCAGAGCTCGAAATAGTCGATTGGAAAAGTAGCGAACAGATGCTGCGCGACGACCCCCTCTACCACGTAGGAGTTGTCGTGCAATACAACACAGAAAATCCAATGCCCGGCCGCGGTTCCTGCATCTTCATCCACACCTGGCGTGATGCAAGCACAGGCAGTGCCGGTTGCACGACCATGGCGCGTGAAAATCTCGACCGCCTGATCGCCTGGCTCGACCCCAAGCGCAATCCACTTCTACTACAGATGCCTGAAAGCGTGCTCGAAGCGCATTTTCCAAACTTATTTAAAGAGCTGATCCTAGAAAAAGTGCAAAATTATCCTTGATGCACATTTTTGCATCCAACCTGCTGAATGCTACAATTTTTGCGTTTGTTTTTTCTCAATGTTTGATAAACTCGCCGCCAAACTAACGCCCGAGATGTAGTATGACAGCCCCAACAGATTATGTAGCAGTTGTTCGATTAGCCAACCGCTATTTACCTTTGCACGTCACAAGTTCAGGAAAACAGCCCCTGTTAGATTATCCTATAGAATCCTTAGAAACAGCTTTTAGTACTGCTAGAGTATTCGCCAACAGTAAAGGAATACTTTGCGCTAGAGGGGTTCGCAAATTAGATAAACCTCTTTTAGGCGTCGCACAAGATGGCCCTTATTGGTACCCAGCAGAGTTTTATCACGATCGAGTTTCTGTGTTGAAAATTTTTGAGCGTCACGACACCCTTCAAAAAGTATTTTTGGGTGGTACTCAAGCACAGGCGACTGCCTTAGCTCAACAAATAGGAGTTGCTAGACATCTCGACTATGCGGAATTAGCGGCCGTAAATTTGGAACAACCCTGTTAAAAGCCCCTTTCCTACCATCACCGTCCTGGCTGTTTGTTTCTCTTGTTCGTTACCTATCCAATTATGGACAGTCTCTAAGAGGCTGTCCACAAATTATCAAGAGTACAGACACTCGATCTGATCGTTTTTGTGGGGGCCCATGATGCGCCAGCTCAGTTTGAGAAAATGGGGATCGAGATGAATGGTGCCGAAGTAGGCGTCTTGGCCACAAAGGTGGGAGTCGATCGAGGTTAGCTTGCTAGAGGCTGTCGGTTGGAGTTGAAAGAGGAAGACCGGCTCGCGGTAGCGCAAATGCTCGAGCGTAAGTGTAGCGCTGCTGAGGTCTAACGTCCAACGTAGGGTGTTTGTGAAATGGATCTCTTTGCCATCACTGGCCTGCCAAATCCCTTGTTCTTGAAAAAGCAGAGTGCGCTCCCCTTCGCGGATCACGCTCACCTCTCCTTTGCCTTTGCGATGGGTCTCTTTACGCTCACGCGATTGCATCCGGGCGTGGATGAGCAGCCACTTGAACTCAACCATCCTTCTCCAACATGTCAGGAGCACTTCTTGACGCTCTTTTGGCGTCAGCATAGCTTGTGTTTCCGGAGCATTGGGCTGCGCTGCGTAAAATTTGCGCTTTTCGACAGGGGGCAGCAGTTCATAAGCCTTGCGCACCATCTGCTCAAGCTCTGCTTTTAAAGGGTAGAGGGCGTTAAAATGGAAAAGACGTGTCTTCCCCTCGTAGTAGCTGCTCAAGATGCCGGCATTTTCTAGTTTTTGCAACCCCTTCTGCACAGGGGTGAGCGGCGTGCTGAGCTGGCGGTGAATTTGGGTGGCGTAGCACTTCTCATGGATCAGCAGAAAAAGAAAGATGTGTTCGATGGCGCGGTTGCCCAGCAGCGTGGAGAGCATCAAATTTTAACCTCGATGATAGGTTTTATAAACCATGGCCTTTGATTTGCGAGCTATTCTATGTTTTTTGCACATATAAAATCAATTCAAGTTCATATCACCTCTATTTAGGTTTGAACTAGGCGTTGGCACCGCTTGTTTTCGACTAGGGATCGGTCTAAATTCTGGCGAGAAAAATGAGGTTTAGCCCATGCATCGCTCCTTTCAAGAGATCAGTGACCTCTACAACTCACCGCTTCTAGAACTTGTATCGCGAGCACATGGCGTGCGGCGGGAGAATCATCCCGTGCAGAAAGTGCAGCTATGTACATTGATCTCCATTAAGACAGGCGGCTGCACAGAGGATTGCAAATACTGCGCGCAATCAGCGCGTTACTCGACAGCAGTGCGCGCTGAGCCGATGATGACCATCGATCAGGTGCGACAGTTGGCGCAAGAAGCCAAAGCGCGTGGTGCCACGCGCGTCTGTCTTGGTGCAGCATGGCGCAAGATACGCGGTATTTCTGTTTTTGAGCGGATCCTGGAGATGGTACGCACTGTCAAAGAGTTGGGAGTGGAGGTGTGTTGTACGCTAGGCACTTTGAGTTTAGCTGAGGCAGAGCAGCTCAAAAATGCAGGGCTCTACGCTTACAACCACAACATCGACACCTCGCGCGAGTTCTATCCTTCGATCATCACGACGCGCACCTTTGATGAACGGCTACAGACATTAGAGCATGTCAAATGCGCCGGCCTAAAAGTGTGTTGCGGAGGCATTTTGGGCCTGGGAGAGTCGCGTGAGGATCGGATCTCCTTTCTAGCAACGCTCAGCGCCATTGCGCCCGAGTCGCTTCCCATCAATCTTTTAAGCCCAGTGCGCGGCACGCCGCTGGAGGACGCGACTCCCGTGCCATTTTGGGAGCTGCTGCGCACGATCGCTACGGCGCGCATCTTGCTGCCCAAGACGATGCTGCGCCTCTCTTGTGGCAGAGCCACGCTCAATGCCGAGCAACAAACACTGGCGCTCATGGCGGGCATCAACTCGATCTTCTTAGGCGAAAAATTGCTCACGGTGGCCAACAACCCACTCGAGAGCGATGCGGAGCTGTTCACGCTTTTGGGGCTGGAGGGACGTGCGCCTTATGAGAGTTGAAGAGATGTTGTGCTCTACGCTTAAGGCAAGACTAAAAAAGGGGGCGCTGCGCACGTTAAAAACGCGTGAGGGCTTGATCGACTTTGCCTCCAATGATTATTTAGGGCTAGCGCGCTCGCCGCTTTTTTGCGAGAAGACTTTTGAGCTTTTCGGCAAGCGACAAGCAAAGATCGCGTGCAAGATGGGCTCAAGCGGATCGCGCCTCCTCAGCGGCCACCATAGCTACTTCAGCGAACTTGAGGAGAAAATCGCTAGGTTCCACGGCTTTGAGGCTGGACTGCTGTGCAATAGCGGATATACGGCGAATCTTGCGCTCATCGCCAGCCTGGCTCAGCTGCCCTGCCGCTGGACCGTCGATCGCTCTATTCACGCTTCGATGCACGACGGGCTGCGCCTTGGGCATCTGCGCCCCACTTTTTTTCGCCACAACGATCTAGATCAGCTTGAAGAGCGTCTTACGCGTGAATCGGGACCGAGCTTTGTGCTTGTAGAAGCGGTGTATTCGACAGACGGCTCGCTAGCGCCGCTTAAAGAGATTGCAGAGCTCTGCACACGCTATGGGGCGCGTTTGATTGTGGATGAAGCGCACTCGATAGGTGTTTTCGGACAGAAGGGACGTGGACGCGTAGCAGAAGAGGGGTTGGGAAAACAGGTTTTTGCGATCGTCGTCACCTTTGGCAAAGCGCTCGGTTGCCATGGCGCTATTTTGCTAGGCAGCTCTCTCATGAAACAGTACTTGATCAATTTCGCGCGTCCATTTCTCTACACCACAGCCATGCCGCTGTGGCTGCTTTGTAGCATCGAAGCGAGCTATGCGCTATTTCCAAACATGGAAGCTGAGCGCAGCCATGTGCAGGCGTTGATGCAGCTGTGCCCATGCGCAAGGTCACCTATCCAACCCATTCCGATGGCAGGGTTGAGGCGGGCGAAACTAGCCTCCCATGCGCTCAGCGCGCACGGTTATGATGTGCGCGCACTTTTTCATCCGACAGTTAGTAGAGGACAGGAGATCTTGCGCTTGTGCCTGCATGCTCACAACACTGCAGAAGAGTTGAAACATTGCCTCAGCATCATCCAGCAATGGAGGGCCGCATGACAATTCTGGGCGTCACTGGCATTGGCACCGATGTGGGCAAAACCATCGTCTCAGCGATCTTGGTCAAGATGCTCGGAGCTGATTATTGGAAACCGCTCCAGTGCGGGCTAGAGCGCGATAGCGCGGTTGTACAAAAACTCAGCGGCTGCGCACCTGCGCAAATCCATCCAGAAGCAGTGCATCTCGCAATGCCTGCTTCACCTCATCTCGCTGCACAGGCCGAGGGAAAATCCCTGAGTGCGCTTGCCATTTTTCCACCACGCACGGAGCGCCTGTTGGTGCTTGAGACACCTGGTGGCCTGCTGGTGCCGCTTGCTGAAGGTAAGCTGTGCATCGATGCGATTGCGCCTTATGTTGCTGAATGGGTCCTAGTATCCGCTCATTATCTAGGCAGCATCAACCACACTCTGCTCAGCCTCGAAGCGCTGCGCTTGCGGGGGCTCAAGCTGCGCGGCATCGTGTTCAATGGGGAAACCCACCCAGAAAACGAGCGCGTGATTCTGGCTCGCAGCGAAGCCCCATTATTGGGCCGGCTCAAGCACGAGCCTGACTTAACCCCAGAAGTCATCGCCGATTACGCGTACAAGTGGAGGGAACGATGGGACAGAGTTTGAGAGAACGCGACGCCAAGTGCATCTGGCACCCATTCACGCAGATGCAGACTGCGCCTGCAGCACTAGGCATCGTGCGCGGCGCAGGAGCGTATCTCTTTGCTGAAAATGGAGCGGCTTATCTCGACGCCATCTCCTCTTGGTGGGTCAATCTCCACGGCCATGCTCATCCTCACATCAGCGCGCGTATCGCAGAGCAACTAGAGCAACTCGAGCACGTGATCTTTGCGGGTATGACACATGCTCCCGCCGTCGAGTTAGCTGAAAAGCTGCTAGCCATAGCTCCTGGTGCATTTGCGCGCGTATTTTACTCCGACAACGGCTCAACAGCTGTTGAAACCGCACTTAAAATAGTGATCCAGTTCAGAAGGCAAAACAATCGAGCGCAGACGCGTTTTCTATGTTTGAAACACAGCTACCACGGCGATACTTTTGGCGCGATGTCTGCCGCTGATCGCACCGTTTTTAATCGTCCATTCTGGTCTTATCTTTTCGCAGTGGAGGCCCTCGAGCCCCCTTTGAAGGGGTTTGAAGCACGTTTTCTCGAAGAGCTGCAAAGCAAACTCCAAGAGGGAACTTATGGTGGTTTTATCTATGAGCCACTGATTTTAGGAGCGGGTGGGATGCGGATCTATTCAGCACAAGCTATGAACGAGGCCCTAGTGATGTGCCGCAAAGCAGATGTTCTTCTGATTGCGGACGAGGTGATGACAGGATTTGGCAGGACGGGGCCGCTTTTTGCTTCAGAACGCTTGTCAGAAAAACCCGATTTGATCTGCCTTTCCAAGGGGCTCACCGGAGGCTTTCTGCCGCTTGGCGCAACTTTAGCGACGCAAGCCATCTACGAGGGCTTTCTTTCATCAGAAAAGGAGCGCGCCTTTCTGCACGGGCACTCCTACACGGCCAACCCCCTCTGCTGCACAGCTGCGCTCGCCAACCTCGATCTGCTCTTAAACCCTGTTTGCAAAGCGCAGCGAGCTACAATTGCGCAATGCCATGCGCAATTTTGTCAAAGATATGCCGTGCACCCACGCCTTTTGCGCTGTGAGAGCCTGGGAACGATCTTGGCTCTAGAATATCGCAGCGCGCAAAATAGCGAAGAGTTTGCACGACGGCTTACCCATTTCTTCCTTGCAGAAGGGATCTTGATTCGCCCGCTGGGCAAGGTGCTCTACTTGCTCCCGCCTTACTGCATTACACCTCTAGAGCTAGAGCGGATTTATTCGATCATCGCACAAACACTGGAGTGGACCGATGCAACCATTTGAAATAATTTTAGAGTTTTTCCTACGAGAACCTCTGGCACATGCACGCTGGCTCAACACCCTCTCTTATCTTGAGTATGCTGGAGCGCGCAAACTGGCGCGGTTTGCACAAGTCCAAAATTGTTCTGAGGCGGTGCTTAAACACGTGAATGAAGAGTGGCGCCATGCCTACTTTCTCAAGCAACAGATCGCGCACAAACTGAAAATAGCACTTCCCACCTATGCACCTGCGAGTTTATGGGGAGCTGGCGCGACACTGCGCTATCTCGATCGCCTCGAAAGCAGCCTCTGCCGCCATCTTAAGCAACAATCTCGAGAGGGATTGCCTCGGCGCACATACCTTTGGATGAGTTATGTGATCGAAATGCGCGCCGCTGTGGTCTATCCCCTGTACAACAAGCTTTTAGAGGGTCACTCATCGCGCGTCTCCGTTCGCTCGATCTTGCGCGAAGAGGAGGGGCACCTGGCAGAGATGCAAGCGATGCTCGCAGCTGAAGAGAATTTGGCAGAGGCGCCTTTGCTACTAGCTCAAGAGCAGCAGCTCTTTGAAATGTGGATGCACGTGCTTGAGGGTGAAATGGCTTGAGAACGCCGCTCACATCGCTATCTTTTAAAATAGACTGCGTTCGGATGAGTGGTAAATGTTTATAGAAATTTTTTGATACTTTTACCCCCTTCTGTTACACCGTGGATCTAGGGAACTTTTGAGACACGTGTAGTATGACGCAAACCGCAGAACACCATCGGATAACGGCGCAGGCATCGGTGCTAACCATCAAACAGGATGGACTGCACTTGTCGCTAAGCTGATCCAACAATCAGGTGAACTACTTTAAGGAGATGATCAACTATGGCTAAAACTCCCGACCCCAGCTCTTTGCCCGAAGTGGTGAAACCCTCCTGCGAGGCGATTAAAATCCTAAAAGGGCAAAAGGCCTTAGTGACTGGCGCCAGCTCTGGCATTGGCGAAGCGATTGCCCTGGCTCTGGGTAAAGCTGGGGCTGATGTCGCTGTGAACTACATCGCCGACGAATCCACGGCACAAGGCGTGGTCGAAGCGATCCGCAAAGAGGGCAGCCGCGCCATCGCCGTTCATGGCGACGTCTCCAAAGAGGCCGATGTGCTAAACGTCTACCAGCAGATGTACAAGGAATTTGGAACGATCGACATTTTGGTCAACAACGCCGGCATCCAACGCGACGCACCTCTTGAAAAGATGACGCTCGAGCATTGGAATCAAGTGATCGGCGTCAATCTCACAGGGCAATTCCTCTGCGCCAGAGAAGCTGTGAAAGAATTTAAGCGGCGCGGCGTGCGCAAAGAGGTCTCGTGTGCTGCTGGCAAGATCATCTGCATGAGCTCGGTGCACCAGATGATCCCATGGGCTGGCCACGTGAACTACGCCTCCTCCAAAGGGGGGATCCACATGTTGATGGAATCGATTGCGCAAGAAGTCGCACCTTTCCGCATCCGCGTCAACAGCATCGCACCAGGCGCCATCCGCACAGCGATCAATAAGTCCGCTTGGTCAACTCCAGAGGCCTACAATGAACTCATGAAGCTGGTCCCCTACAAACGGATTGGCGAGCCAGAAGATATTGCCCACTGCGCTGTTTGGCTGGCTTCCGATTATGCTGACTACATCACAGGAACGACGATCTTCATCGACGGCGGAATGACCCTCTTCCCCGGCTTTGAGACAGGGGGTTAAACCATGCGTTACGATTTGATCATCATTGGCAGTGGCGCTGGCGGCGGAACACTGGCTCACAAGCTCGCACCTTCTGGAAAAAGCATCCTCATCCTGGAACGGGGCGAGTTTCTCCCTAGAGAAAAGGAGAACTGGCTCTCCAAAGAGGTCTTCGTTAAAGCACGCTATACCGCAAATGAACACTGGCTCGATAAAAATGGGCGCGAGTTCCGACCCGGCACCCACTATTTTGTAGGAGGCAACACCAAATTCTACGGTGCTGCCCTCTTGCGTATGCGCGAGCGGGATTTTGGCGAAGTCAAACACTACGGTGGTATCTCTCCTGCTTGGCCCATCTCCTACAGCGAACTGGAGCCCTACTACACCCAAGCGGAAAAGCTCTACCATGTCCATGGCAAGCGCGGCGCAGATCCCATAGAACCACACTCATCTGAGCCATTCCCCTATCCGCCCGTCGCACACGAGCCACGCATCCAGCGCCTCTCAGATAACTTTGCGAAAATAGGCTTGCGCCCCTTTCCACTACCGCTAGGACTCATTCTGAACGAACAAAAGCGCGAAGATAGCCCCTGCGTCAAATGCAATACATGCGATGGATTTCCATGTCTCGTCGACGGCAAAGCCGATGCGCACACCGTTTGCGTGAAACCAGCACTTGCGCATCCCAACGTCACCCTCCTCACTGGTGCCTATGTCGAACGCTTAGAAACATCCCCCACAGGGCGTGAAATCCGCCGCGTGATCGTAAAGCGCCATGGCAAAACTGAATCCTATGAAGGCGCTATCGTCGTCGTCTCGTGTGGCGCGATCAACTCCGCAGCATTGCTTCTGCGCTCAGCAAATCACCAGCACCCAAATGGCCTTGCCAACAGCTCCGATGTCGTTGGCCGCCACTACATGTGCCATAACAACTCCGCTCTCGTCGCACTCACCCTCGAAGAGAATCTCACAGGCTTCCAAAAGACCCTCGCCCTCAATGACTTTTACGAAAACGCGCCCGATTCACCCCTACCGCTCGGACACATCCAGATGCTGGGCAAAACCGACGAGTGGATGCTCAAAGGCGATGCACCCCCACTCACCCCTAATGTGCTTTTGAGAAAAATGGCGCAACATTCGCTCGACTTCTGGCTGACCTCAGAAGACCTGCCCGACCCTAACAACCGCGTCACACTCACCCGCGATGGACGCATCCAGCTCAGCTACACGGAGAACAACCTCGAGCCACACAAGCGCCTCGTGAAAAAGCTGCGTGAGATCCTCCTACTAGCTGGACATCGCCATCGCACTTTCCACACTTCATCCTACTTCGGCAAACGGATCCCGATTGCCGCTGTCGGCCACCAAAATGGCACCATCCGTTTCGGCACCGACCCCAAAACCTCCGCTCTCAACCTCCACTGCCGCGCCCATGAGATCGACAACCTCTACGTCGTCGACGCCAGCTTTTTCGTATCGAGTAGCGCCGTCAACCCCACGCTCACGATCATCGCCAATGCGCTACGCATCGGCGATCATCTACTTCAAAGTGTTTTGTGAAACAGTCACGAATCCCATTTGCGTCTTGGCGTCTTGACGACTTGGCGTTATATTGAATACCAAGACGCAAAAGAGCCCTTAGAGAGCATCTGCTGGCAAGGGTTAGATGAGTATAATTTATGGAAACGACACTTAATGTGAAAGTCACGCCGAAGTCGGCGAAGACTGCAGTGGTGGGTTGGGAGAATGGCGCACTAAAAGTGCGTTTGAACGCGGCGCCGGAGAAAGGGGCAGCCAACGCAGAACTGATCGCTTTTTTGGCGAAGATGTTGGGGCTTTCGAAGTCGTGCATCACACTCATAGCAGGCGCGCATAGCCGGCATAAGCGACTGCGCATTCAAGGCTACTCTGAGCAGCAACTCTTAGAAAAAATTAACGGATCTCTTTTGCCGAAACGATCTTAGCACCAACTGCGGCAATCGCCATGAGGGCGTTGCGTTCATCGTCGGGGCCTAAATTGATGGGGCGGCAGGCATCGCGCACCACCACCACTTTAAAACCCATCCCAGCCGCGTCGAATGCTGAGTAAAGCACGCAGTAATCGGTGGCAAGTCCTGCGATGTAGATCTCTTCCACACCTTGTTGTTTAAGCGCTTCGCCCAGGCCTGTGGATTTCTGATGGGCATTGTCGTAAAAGGCGCTGTAACCATCGACCATCGGGTCGGTTCCCTTGGGAAAGACGCCGGAGATGCGTTCATACTTGAGCGTAGAGACAAGCTCAGCGCCATGCGTATCTTGCACACAGTGCACAGGCCACAGGATCTGCTCTAGTTTTCCTACGACCACTTTATCTCCAGCCTTTTTCCCAGGATGCTGCGTCACAAAACTGCAGTGATTCGCTGGATGCCAATCGACGCAAGCTGCTACGAGAGGAAAGAGTGTCATCAGATGGTTGATGATCGGCACAATCTGATCTCCACCCGGGACACCTAGCGCCCCACCTGGCATAAAATCGTTTTGCATATCGACCACTAAAAGAGCGCGTTTCATGATTTTTCTCCTCGTTTCAACTCTCTGATTATTAACCCGAGCCCCCAAAAGGTGACAAGATGCGCCACGAGGCAAAGCCAGATCGATTCTCGCGAGGAATAACATTCTTGAATACGAAGGATTCCGAGCGAGAATCGATCTGGTAAAGCCGCAGCAAGTAGGTTGTCATCTTTTGTGGGCTCGGGTTAATAACTGAAGTTTCATCTCATAAAGGGATTTTTCTAGCCCCACAAAGTAGGGTTGCGGGTACAGAAAGCGGCGCATCGCTGGGGAAAAACGCGCCAGTTCTTCGCTGGCGTAAGCGCGTATCTGCTCGAGCGGCGGAGAGCGGTACACCCGCTTACTTCCACGCCACACCGGCACGAGCAGATCTTGATACCCAGTTCCGTCTGCGGATGCGACCCATTTGGTGGGATCGAATGGATCTACAAAGCGGCACTCCGCCCCAAGTTCTGTGTGGATATCGTAGAGCATATCCGCCATATAACCCTGCCCGTTGTAGTAGCGGCGCACCTGCAAGATGCCCGGGTCGGTGACTTTAGCGAGTTGCTCCGAGATCTTCACTTTGCGTTGCCACTGTCCTTTGGCATCGCGAATCGCTGAGAGTTTGTACACTCCGTCAATCGCAGGTTGCTCCTTGCCTGTCACAAGGTGTGTGCCTACACCCCACACATTAATTTTAGCACCCTGATGCTTGAGATCGGTGATCAAATGCTCATCGAGCTCGTTGCTCGCCATGATTTTGGCTTGTGGAAATCCTGCTTCATCGAGAAGCCGGCGTATCTCAATGCTCAAATGCGTTAGATCGCCTGAATCGAGCCGCACGCCAATCATCTCTGCACCTTTTTCACGCATACGCTTGGCTGCCTTGATCGCATGCTTGACCCCTGCGATCGTATCGTATGTGTCGACCAAAAAAATGCAGTTGTGCGGCAGCACTTGCGAATAGGCGTAAAAAGACTCGAGTTCCTCATCGAATGCCATGATCCAGCTATGCGCGTGGGTGCCCTTCACCGGAATCCCATACATCTTGCCCGCCAGCAGATGGGAGGTCGATTCGCACCCTCCAATATACGCTGCGCGGCTAGCTGAGAGAGCACCATCGATCCCTTGCGCCCGTCGTACGCCAAACTCCACTACCGGATCGGGCCGTGCGGCCCAGCAGATGCGCGCCGCTTTGGTCGCAATCAACGTCTGAAAATTGATGATGTTGAGCAGCGCACTTTCCAAAATCTGCGCGTGCAAAATCGGCCCTTGCACACGCAAGAGCGGCTCATACGGAAAAATGGGCGTCCCTTCAGGCACAGCATCGATATCGCACTGAAGCGCAAAGTCCCCCAAATACTCGATGAACGCCTTTTCAAAAAGGGGCTGGCCATGACTGTCTTGTAGAGAGCTCAGATAGGCTAAATCACTTGCAGAAAAGCGGAACCGCTCTAAAAAATCAAGCGCTGTCTCCAAACCCGCCGCCACTGCAAACGCGCCATTGAAGGGCTTTTTGCGAAAGTTGAGATGAAAAACAGCTTCGCGCTCGGCAATTCCCAGCTTCCAGTAGCCATAGGCCATGGTCAGCTCATAGAGATCGATGAGCAGCGTGAGCGATTCTCCGTAAATCGATCTAATTTGTCTGTGCATGCCCACCTTCAGGGTGTTGCTGCAGAATTTCGGCCCTCTGCGCGTTTAAATCGTCAATCTGCGACTGGATCTTGCGCGCCACTTCCCGATCGAATTCAGCCTGAGAATATGCCCGCCGTGCTTCCAACTTATACTCATCCTCGAATTGCCAGCGCATGGCGTTATTCTCATGGCGCAAGGCAGAACCTTCGTAGCGCCCTTTCAGCTCTTGGAGACTTTTAATCCGTTTGTCCAGATCGGTGACCTGACTTTGCCAATCGGCAGAATCTGAGGGCGGTGGTGGCTGACTGTGCACGATCGCACAGCAGGTCACGAAAAAAAGCATCAAATAGCGGAGCCATTGCATCCTTCACAATTAATGGAGTTGACCACAGAAAAGCAAGCATATAAATTGAGAATTTATGTGCATAAAGAGTTGATATGACGACTTGCCCATCGGGACACAGCCACCACGTGCAAGGCAAAGCCCTCTACACAGCCATTGCGATCGCCTTCTTTTTCATGCTCGTTGAGGTGGTGGGTGGTGTGGTTGCGAGTAGCTTAGCCCTCATCAGCGATGCCCTGCACCTCTTCACCGATGTGGGCGCGCTCTCGCTAAGCCTGGTTGTGCTTAAGATCGCGCACCAGCCCAGCACACCCACCATGAGCTACGGTTATCACCGCGCTGAAATTCTCGGCGCACTCGCCAGCGCGCTGTCGCTCTGGGCACTTTGCGGCGTCCTGGTCTTTGAGGCGATCCGGCGCCTGATCCATCCAGAAGTGGTGCAAGGACCGATTGTCTTTGTGATCGCCTGCATCGGCCTGATCGCCAACCTGGTTATGATCCGCATCCTGCATCCCAGCCAAGGGCATAGCCTCAATATTCGCGCCGCCTATCTGCACGTGCTCGGCGATCTTCTGGGCAGCATCGGCGTCATCCTCGGTGGACTTGTCCTTTGGATCACCCAGTGGAACATCGTCGACCCCATCATCTCACTCCTCTTTGCCGCAGGCATCCTCTACGGCTCAGGCAAAATCATTCGGCAAACGATCGGTATCCTCATGGAGTCAACCCCTGAGCACATCGATCCCAAAGCCCTGGAGGCAGACCTCAAGTCGATTGCCAGCGTGTCGGAGGTCCACGACCTGCATATCTGGAGCGTGTCATCCCAAAAAGTCGCCCTCAGCGTGCACCTTGTGGCAAAAGAGACCCAAAATGCCCTCAGCGCAGCCCACCGCCTCATCGAAGAGAAATACGGGGTCCACCATATGACCGTGCAAGTGGAGGATCCCACCCATTTCGAGCCTAGGTTTTGCTACGACTGTGAAAAGACGCGCAGTTAAGCAATTGACAATGAAACATTTAGCATAACGTTTCCAGGATTTTTTTCTTTCAGGTATAATCTCTCGGCCTATGTACCGGACTCCATTGAGAGGTGAAGATTTATGCGACGAGATTTTGCCGATCGAAGCGACGTGGAGGCCGAGGCAAACTTGAGGATAAGTTGGCGAGGCCGAACGTCGCTTCCAGCGGCAATAAGATCCAGCAGAAATCTTTACAAATCATTGGAGTCCGGTATACGTCGGATCCTCTTTGCTACACTTTTACTGCTCGCGCCCTCCCTTCATGCGAAGGATACGCTCCCCTATTTTCTCAAAGAGCGCTTTCAAAAAGCCCACAGCGGCGATTACGTCGTCACCCTCCAAAATAACACCTATTCCATCCTGCTCATCCGCCTGATCACGGCAGAAACACTCATCCTCGAAGAGATCTCTGCACCAAAAGAACAAATAAATGATCAACAACAAGATTGGCGCGCGTGGCTGCAAAACAAAGCCCCTGGCCATACCGCTTGGACCCTCTATGAGATCGATCTAAAATCCGGCCAGCTGATCGAGTGCTTCTCCCACAGCAAAAAAGGGTGGATCCTGCTTGACAGCGCAGAGCAAGTCTTCGCCAAACTCCTCACCCTCCCCTTAAAACCTTTAAAAATTGAAAAACGGCGCCGCATCGGCCCACCACCCGCAGCTGGTGAAACCGACCACCGCGCGCTCTGGAACCCGGCGCTCACGATCGAGGGCAAACGCATTCGCAGCCGCAACTTCGACGTCTTCCGTACCCGCTGGCCCGACGACAGCTCCCCACTCTCCCTCTGCCCTATCGAACTCTACTTCGACCACGACCACCCCACCTTTCCCTTCCCATACTGGATCGAAGTCCAAAGCCCCCACTACAACTTCAAAGTCTCGATCGTTGATTCAGGCCATGCCCTCAGCTCACCCCTGCCAGGCAGCGTCCCCAAACGTCCACCTCAGCTGCTCGGCCACGTGAAAAAAGGCAAACAACTCTGGAGTTTAAAGCTACGCGCACCCACATACTATCCAGAGTTTCATCTCTACGTCCTCGATTTAAGCAGCGAATCGCGCGTCGCACTACCCATCGCACATGCCCTCAAACGGGAACCCGAGCGCGAAACAGTCTCCCTGGATATCCCCCTAGAAACGCTCCAACAGGTGCTCCAAAGCGGACATCAATACCGTTGGATGATTATCCCCCCAAACGCCCCCGACAGCTACACAGAATCTGACGAGACATTCACCTGGGAATAACCCTCTCGCAGCTATACTGCGCGCGGTCTAAGATTGTGAATTTTGGCGACAAGATTTTGAGTTCTGGTAACCGCCTGGAGCGCGACGCAATCTCTGGAGCAGCTAGCGAGCGCGAAGGCGGCTGCCAGGGCTCAAAAGATGTCGAAAAAAAATCACAAGATTGAACCGGGCGCAGTATAACTTATCAACAGCTTTTCCCCTGGCGGAGAACCCAGAGCTACCGCTCGAAGGGTTTATTCTGGCGTAGCGCGTTCTAAGACGCTTGCAATGAGAGTCTTACACAAACTTAATCAACCCTTAACCAAGCAGCGCAACAAATCTTAATCTTTCAACCTCTACGCACAACTATCAACAAACTTTCCACAGGCGCTCAGCCATCGTTCAGTAGCAGACTCTTTTGCTGCTGCTCAGACTCGCCTAACCAGTAACAAAATAGAGAGGCAGGGATACGCATCCATCGAGCAGGTATATCACCAGCTAGAATAGGCCCAATGTCCTGGGCGGACTTTGTGACCACATAACCTTCTCGAACTGATTCTTTCTTACGACTAAGCTCGGTCAACCCAGCAATGTCAGCTAAACCCGTTTCTCCCGATTGGTACTTCACCTCAAAAGGAATGATCTTATCCCCCATCTCTAGCACGAGGTCTACTTCTTTCTCTTTGGGACTCCTCCAATAACTTAACCGCACATGATTCATGCTGCCATGTGCCAAAAGATGTGCAAAGACAGCCGTTTCTACACTGGCCCCCAGAGCTTTGCTATCTTCTAGAATCGCCTTCCCCTTCATGAGAATGGCGGAAGCGATGGCTGGATCAGCAAGATAGAGCTTGTAACGGGCGCGCAGCACCTCTTTGCCATAGCCAAAAGGGGGTAACCGGTAGAGCAAATGCGTGGCCTCGAAAAGATGGATAAAGTTCTGCACGGTAGATTTTGTCACCCCAAGATTACTGGAGAGCGTTTGTAAGTCTTGAATCCCTCCATCGTGCATACAAAGATAGATGAACATCTGTTCTAACTCGACGACCCTGCGCACCCCAAAAATAGCCGTCATATCGCGTTTGAGTACTTTATCGATGATGTCTTCTCGCAGCAATCGTTGGGCGCTTTGGATACTTTCCACTAAAGCTGTTTGCGGGAACCCCCCACGGACAAGGTACTCATGGAAATGACCTATGAGCACTTGCGCAGCTTCAGTCATGCGCAAATAGTCAGCCGTTTTGCAATTGAAAAGATCGGCGAATGCAGAAATTTTTGGGATTGAGGGAAGCGCAATCGATTTAATCTGCAAATACTCGTAAAAAGAAAGCGTAGAGAGCCGCAAGGTATGCCATCTTCCCACTCCCGATTCTTGCTCCCGATCAGAAAGGGGCATGGCAGATCCTGTAAAAATGATGCGGCGGTGCTTGAAAAAATCGACTTGGTGCTTCACCCAAGTTCCAAAATTTCTAATCAGCTGCGCTTCATCTAGAAATAAATACTCATCCCCAGCCGCTTGTGGCTCAAGCTCGCGCCAAGCCTCTAAAACAGCATCAAGCCCCGCTAGCTTCAAGATCGGATGGTCAAAAGTAGCGTAAACGATATTGGCCGGTGCAATCCCGTTTCGCAGCAGCAGCTCCACAGTTTGTAACAAAAGGGTGGTTTTTCCCACTTGCCGTGGACCTGAGAGCATGACCGCCCGTTTTGCTGGCGGGTGACTCACCCACATCGACAACTCATTAAAAGCAGACCGGTGCCAATGGGGCAAGTCTGCAATTCGCTCTCCTTTCCACCAAGGGTTGAACTGGGCGAGGACCGCGATAAGCTCTTCTTTAGGTATCTTCATATCCTTAAACTAACCTATTTGTCAGATTTAAGTACAGTATACTATGCTTATTTTCCATTTTTAAGCTAAAAACTCACAAAAAACAACTCAAACAATCACTTGTCATGTGCCCTGTATCAACACTTGTTCTATCAGAGAGCAGGTCAACAAAAAGGCGCGCAAGAACTGTGCGCCTAAAGATTCAAGGAATGGGAATCCTTTATGCTGCGTTGTCACCTTTGCCATCGGCAGGAGCGACAGTTGGTGCTGCTGCTGCGCCATCAGCGGCTGGGGCTGCGGCTGGGGCTGCGGCTGGGGCTGCGGCTGGGGCTGCGGCTGGGGCTGCGGCTGCCGCGAGTGCTGCGGCGGCATCAGCCTTTTTCTTAGCCTCATCGGCTCTTTTAGTTCTAATATCATCGAGGCGCTGTGTGAGTTCAGCATGTGTCGGTGGAACATAGGTGATGAGCCTCGCAGCTGTTTTTCCAAGAGCACCTACGGCACAGCCATTTTCAAGGATCCAAATGTAATTCGCCATGTGATCAACAGCAAATCTCTCCACCAATGGGTCCAACTTCTGCGCCACTGTATCGAGATGCCCAAGCGCATCCACCACGCCAGGCAGTTTGGCTTGAATGTAAGCCTGTGTCCTCACCAATTCTGCGTGGAGTGTAGGGTGGTCCGTCTTCATCGCGTCCAACTCCGCTGGAGGGATAATGTTTGCACGCATGTACTCAATATCCGTACGCAACATGCGCCGTGCTAAGCTCAACTCCATAAAGATGGCTTTGAAGTCACCAAATTCTTTGGCTGCTTTGAGCGCTTCTGCCCAACGTTTCTCTTCGTCTGGCATCGCCACTCTGGCATTTTGCAATTCGCTTCTTCTTGTTTCAATCGTTCTGGTCCAAACAGTCCAACGACCTGAAGCATCGTCAAATCTGTTCCAAGCTGTAAAGCTGCCATCAGTAGCGGCTAGTGCATTTGATACTCCTGCTCCTTCTATACCCCTTACATGGACCTCCATGACGCCTTGATGCATTCTCAGTACCAAATTCTCTACTGGACATTCCGGCTGACGCGATGTTGCTGCTCCTGTTGCTACTGTTGCCATAAATCCTCCATGGGTTGGCTTATGATTTGTAAAGGATCATTTTTAACTGAAGGGGGTATAAATTGAAACTTAAATTTACAAGATCTTAACATTTAGGCTACTGTCCTAAACTGAAAAGTTTTTGCCAAGATTTGCGCTCTGGTTTCTCCTCTGGGCCAAGCGCGCAGCCAAGTGAACTATTGATGGGCTAAACTTTTCAGTTGGGCTGTAGAGGAGTTGCGGGCTTTGCCTAAAAGCTGTAGAGTACAGAGCCAGTTGCAAAAAAATGAAGAGATAACACAATGGCTTACTCACTGAAACGCTCGACCCATATTCTGCGCCGCACAGCTCACTTACTTCAGCGCAAACGGAAAAAACTCTCGCACGAGGTGGCGCTGCGTTTGAGTGAAGCTTTGCACGCTCTGCAAGATGCGATCATGAAGAGGGATCGCACAGGGGCAGATACATGCGCTCGGGAAGTCGAGTCGCTGGCGGGAATTTACTTGCGCAAAACTTTCTTGGATCAGGTGCGCGAGCTTGTTTTCGCATTGGGATTTGCCCTCGTTGTGGCGATTATAGTGCGGCAGATGTGGTTTGAGTTTTACGAAATACCGTCTGGTTCGATGCGGCCGACCTTCAAGGAGCAGGATCGTCTGGTTGTCTCCAAGACCAATTTTGGCATCAACTGCCCATTGAGACTCAATCAATTTTATTTCGATCCACAGCTCGTTAAACGCAGTGGCGTGATCGTCTTCACGGGCGAAGAGATGGACATTCGCGATGTCGATACGATGTATTTCTACCTCTTCCCGGGTAAAAAGCAATACATCAAGCGCATGCTCGGCAAGCCTGGCGATGTGCTCTACTTTTACGGCGGTAAGATGTACGGAGTCGATGCAGCTGGTCACGATATCTCTCCCCTCTTGCAACTGGCCCAGCTGCGCCTAATCGACCACAGCCCTTTCATCGACTTCGAGCGCAAAGTGGTGACGCCACCTGCGGCGACAGCAGGGGTGTTTTCGCCAGTGTTCATCTATCAAATGAATGAGCCGATCGCGAAGCTCTCGGTCGACAAACGCGGCACCATCCAAGGCGAAATCATGCCGCAAACCCAGATCCACAGCAAAGGGGCGCCACTACCGAGCGATTACGGCGCGCTTTGGGGGATCGACAATTTTGGCATGACGCGCCTGCTCACAGCTGAAGAAATGCAGGCGCACAGCGATGCGGATATGACAGGTTTAGAGGCGGGTATGCTCTACTTGGAGATTGCACACCACCCCTCGTTTATCGGCGCTAAAGTCGTGCGCGATGAGTATGGAAGGCTGCGCCCCACACTGGGTTTGAGCACAACGCTGCTCCCTCTGCACGAGGCCCACTTGCGCAAACTCTTTGACAATCTTTACACCGCGCGTTTCTGCGTGCAAAATGGGATCGCTTATCGCTATGGGTCGAGCTACGCTCAGGCTGCCGCTAACTCCTATGCACCAAGACTACCCGATGTGCCCGACGGATGCTACGAGTTCTACTACGGCAAAGCGTACGAGGTGAAATGGCAAGGGTGGACCGTGGAGCTACCGAAATCGCATCCCCTCTACAACTTCAGCCCTGAGCGCCTGCAACTTTTCTACAACGTGGGAATCGAGTGGGATTTGCGCTTTGCACCTCAGGTCAAGAACCAAAGCCTGACGCCGGCACGTTACACCTACTTCCGCAATGGAGATCTGTTCTTGCTAGGCGCACCTATCTTGAAAAAGGGCGATCCTAGCCTCGCGACTTTTGTGCAGCGCGAAAACACCCTTCATGCAGCCACGCCTAGCTATCCCCCTTTTGTGGATGCTGGTCCACCGCTCAAATCGGATGGAACACTGGATGTAGAATTGATTCAAAACCGCGGTCTCGTCATCCCGCCAAAATCCTATCTAGCGCTTGGCGATAACCACGCCATGAGCTCCGATAGCCGCGACTTTGGCTTTGTGCCGCAAACGAACTTGCGCGGTGCACCCGACCTGATTTTCTGGCCACCAGGTCCCCGTTGGGGCCTGCCAAACCAACCCCAGTATCTCTTTTTCAATGGTCCCCGGACGATCGTGTGGGCGCTGGCAGCGCTATGTATCGGCGGTGGTACAGTTTATTGGAAACGGCGCAACAAACTGCCGATGAATTTTTAATAAATCATTAAAGTCGACTACGTCACGGCCAGCGCGATGGCGATCAGCGTGGGCTCTCCGTTGAGATCCCACTCGGTGCCAGCCGCACAATCGAGCTGGATTTGCGTCGCGAGCACCTCGTGCATAATCAAATCGCGATGCTGTTCAAGAGCCTTTGTAACGCGCGCTGTGGTCCCTAGCGCGATCACGATCCGATCGGTCACAGCATACCCCTCATCGCGTCGCATCGTGTTGACCTTGTTGATCATCTCACGTGCGAGGCCCTCTAGCAGAAGATCCTCATTCAAAGTGATATCCAAAGCGACTGTCATATCGGCGCTCGTAGCAGCCACGAGTTCCCCTTTCACTTGTCTTTCAACAGCGACATCCTCAGATGTGAGTGCGATCGACTCCCCTTCGACGATAATCGACAGCGTTTGTCCTTGCATCAGTGCTTTAAGCTGGGTCTGCGTGAGGCACTCGATCGCCTCTTTGGCCGCGTTCATCAGCTTGCCCACTTTTTTGCCTAGCACGCGGAAATTCGCCTTGGCGAAAAGCTGCACAAAAGCCTCCTCGTTCTGCTCGAAACGCACCTCTTTGACATTCAACTCATCGGCAATGAGGTGCTTTTGGCGCTGCAGCGCGATCAGCTTCCCAGCATCAGCCGAGATCACAAAAGCTGCCGGCAGCGGCTGACGCACTTTCAGCTTGTGCTCTTTGCGCAGGGCATGCGCAGAGCTCACAACCTCTTGCACAAGGCGCATCTCTATTTCTAAAGGTGGATCGCGCAACGCAGCATTGTACTTTGGAAACTCACATAGATGCACTGAAGCTGGATCTTCTTTGCGTTTGAGCTGCAAATAAATCGCGTCGCTCAAGAAAGGCACGAAAGGGGCCACAATTTTCACAAGCGTGAGGAGCACCGTGTAGAGCGTCTCAAACGCCTCGTCGCGACTTTGCGTGGGCTGATCATCCCAGAAACGCGCGCGATTGCGCCGGATGTACCAGTTGGTGAGCTGATCGATGAATCCTACAAATGGCTCCACCGCGCGGCTGAGCTCATACGCATCTAAGCCGCTCGAAACATCTTGGATCAAGCCCTGCAGTTTGGAAAGGATCCACTGATCGATATCCGCCTGCGGCCTCGCAAAACTCGCCGCTTTTGGCGTCCAATCGTAGATGCGCGCATAAGTGGAAAGAAAGACAAAAGCGTTCCACAGCGGGATCAGCGCCTGACGCAAAACGAGTTCCACACCCCGCTCAGAGAAGCGCAAGTCCTCAGCGTACACCGCCGGACCGCTCAAAAGATAGAGGCGCACAGCATCTGCGCCGTAGCGATTCACCACGACACCCGGCTCTGGATAGTTTTTCAACCGTTTCGACATCTTCTGGCCGTCTTCAGCCAGAATAATGCCATTCACAATCACATTCTTAAACGCCGGCTTGTCGAAAAGCGCTGCGGCCAGCACCGTGAGCGTGTAGAACCAGCCGCGCGTTTGATCGATCCCCTCAGCGATGAAATCAGCTGGGAAACGGGTCTGCAGCTCCGCCTTGTTTTCGAATGGATAGTGATCCTGTGCATACGGCATCGAGCCCGACTCGAACCAGCAGTCAAACACCTCAGGGATACGCTTGTAGACCTTGCCATTCTCCGTAAAGGTCAGAGAATCGATCAGATGGCGATGGATATCTGTGATGCTTTGACCCACGCGTTTTTCAAGCTCCGCGACGCTCGAGATCACCTTCAGATCACCCTCTTCGCTGCGCCAGATCGGGATTGGCGTGCCCCAGTAACGGTTGCGCGAGATCGCCCAATCGCGCGCGCTCTCGAGCCACTTGCCAAAACGCCCCTCTTTGATGTGCTCAGGCACCCAGTGGATCTGCGCGTTGGCCGCCAGCATGCGCTCTTTGATTTTCTCCACCGCTACAAACCAAGTCTGCACCGCTTTGTAGATCAGCGGCGTATCGGAGCGCCAGCAGAAAGGATAGCGGTGGCGGATCTGGCCATGATGAAACACCCGCTTCTCCCCTTTGAGGCGGCGGATGATCTCCTTATCGGCATCTTTCACGAAAACTCCTGCAAAATCGGGCACCTCGCGCGTGAATTTGCCGTTGTGATCCACAGGACACACTAGCTCAATCCCCTCGCGCGTGCATGCAAAAAAGTCCGCTTCGCCAAACGCCGGTGCCGCGTGCACAAGCCCTGTGCCCTCTTCGCTGCTCACAGAATCCTCGAGCAGCACGCGAAACGCTTTAGCCTGCGCCTTCTCAGTAAAGTAAGCAAATGGTGGAACATACCGTTTTCCCGCTAACGCTTCCCCTTTCAGCGTCGCAAGCACGCGACACTCCCCTTCTTTGAAATACTGCCCCACGCGCGCGGCTGCTAAAATGTAGCGGTGACCGCTCTTCAGCTCTTCCACCTTGGCATAGTCTAGATCCCGCTTGGCCATCACACCCAAATTAGACGGCAGCGTCCAAGGCGTCGTCGTCCAGATCAGCAACGAAGTATTCGGCTCATCCACAAGTGGAAAAATCACCGTAAGCGATGGATCATCTACTTCGCGATAGTTCAGGTTTGCCTCAAAATTAGAGAGCGGCGTGCCCAGCTTTGCTGAAAACGGCATTACCTTGAACCCTTCGTAGACCAGGCCCTGCTTGAAAAGTTCGCCAAAGACCCACCATACAGATTCCATGAAAGAGAGGTCCATCGTATGGTAGGTGTTCTCAAAAGAGACCCACCGCCCCATCCGATCCACCGTCTGCTTCCACTCTTCCGTGTAGCGCAAAACGATGCTACGGCACTCCTCGTTGAAGGCCCCCACGCCAAACGCCTCAATCTCAGGCGCACCTGAGAGCTCCCTAGCCTTCTCAATCTCATTTTCTACTGGCAGCCCATGGCAATCCCAGCCAAAGCGGCGCGGCACATAGAACCCCTGCATCGTTTTGTAGCGCGGGATCACATCCTTGATCGTCCCAGCGAGCAGATGCCCGTAATGGGGCAGCCCTGTTGCAAAAGGTGGCCCATCGTAAAATGAAAATACAGGCTTCCCCTGCCGAGCCTCGACTGAGCGACGGAAAATCCCCTCTTTTTTCCAAAACTCTAGGATGCGCTCTTCGCGCTGCGCAAACGACTCATCACCGTGAGGCTCAAACATATCTTTACCATCGTGAAATGAATTAATCTTACGGCATAGAGCAAAAAAAAACCATGGGAGAGTCTCCCATGGTTCAATTGCGAGCAGAGTCAAGAACCCCTTTCAGAGCTTGTTAACGGATTTCGTTAACAAGCTCTCAGGTTCAGGACCCTAGGTGATTGCTATTCATCATCAGCATCGTTCGCTGCTCTCGTAGCAGCGGGCCGTTCTGCTCCCTCTTCATTCCATCCCTCTTGTATACCCTCTACAACACCGTTGAAGATCTCCCTGATTTGAGGGAATCGCTCATTTGCATCTCGGCAAAGAGCCACCAAGTCGTTGATGTTTTGCGCACGCTCTAAGCGCTCATCGATAAAGTGCATGACGGGTCGAAGCTCTGCCTGATGCTCTTCTGGAACCAAGCCTTCAATTTGAGGGCGATATCGGCGGAAAAGATTGCGCGCCCAATTTGTGATGTTGACATTCTCACCATTGAGGATCCCCTCTTGAACATTGACCTCTCGGCAAATGGCACCTAAGTCTCTTGTGCTTTGCGCACGACCTAAGCGCTCATCGATCAAGCGCATCGCTCTTTCTGACAACAAACCTTCTAGTTGAGGCCGATATTGGCGGAAAAGATTGCGCACTGAACTTGTGATATTGCGATCTGCTTCCGCAAATATCTGGCTAAAAATCTGCCTCAACAGCGGCTCGTAGGTTTTGGCTGCAAGCGTCGGGGAAATAGTTCCAACAACACCTACGCCTGTCGCAACTCCTGCTAGCACAGCCTGCGTCCAGAACCTCTGAGCAAAGCGATTCACCGCTTTAACCTGTCCCAAAGTGAGAACAGCGCCTGCAGAGAATAAAAGCGCTAAAGCTACATTGTAAACCGTGCTCACTGCCGCGGTAAGCGCCACTTCAAGATATCTCACACGCGTTGAAAACGCCGTGGCCCAATTGTTGAGTCCACACTCGTCTGCAAAGAAGACATAGGGAGCTGATTTGACTGAGACCATGAAAACATTGGTAAGGGGCGTCGAATCGCATATATCTACGACTAAATGCACAACTCCAAATTCTAAAGAGTCATTGAATCGATTGAGTTGTCCGGGCCAACCTGGTTGTGCACCTTCTACACCGCCACGACGCTCTACAGCTGCTGACATAATTCCTCCGAAATTGAATTAATCTCGGCAGATTATAGGCAAAGACAACTATCTGTAAAAGTAAAAAAGGACTTGATCATCTTATACTCGTTTACAAAAGGCGTCTCTCCAACGTAAACACCACAGCGGCAATCGGATAAGCCATCCCAGGCCATATGCCAACCCGATAAAAATCGCTTGAACTCTCCCATGCCATTTGGCTGTGTAATACACTAAACTACGTCCCATCTGCACATACTTCCAAAGACGCGAGTGGTGCAGAAAGCTTCTGTGAAAAAAGTCTTTACAAACACTCTGAGGCGTATAGACCACCCGATACCCCAACCCCTTCACTTCTCTGCAAAAATCCAAGTCCTCAAAGAGCAAAAAGTAGCCCGGGTCAAACCCCCTGCCCAAGCGCTCGATCACCTCGCGCCGCACGAGCATAAACGCCCCCCGCACAGAGTCCACCTCACGCTCCACCTCAGGATCAAAACCTGCGTACTGCCACCTTAATCGCAAGGCTGGAAAGAGCGCCTCTAAGTGCAAAAAGAAACACACCAGCTGCCAAAACGTCGGAATGCGCCGCGGCGTCAACGCCGCGTGTGCATACCCATCCGCATCGAGCAATTGACACCCCGCCAAACCCACCTCAGGATGGGCATCCATCCACGGAACCAGCCGGTCCAGCGCCCCCACCTCCACGCACATATCGGGATTCAGGAATAGCACATAGCGCCCCGTCGCAAGCTCTAACCCCTGCTGATTTGCCCTTGCAAATCCCACATTCTGCGCATTTTTCATCACCCTCACACCCACTCCAAAGCCCCTCTCCACAAGCTCAGCCGTCCCATCTCGCGAGGCATTATCCACCACAATCTGCTCAAAAGAGACCCCAAAGGTCCCAATCGACACCGACAAGAGTTGATCCACAATGAAATCTTTCGACTCATGCGTGACCGTGATTACACTTAAATCTTTCATATTCAATCTACTACACAGATAAGCCCTTTTCCCTTTACTTCATACACCTATATCGCAAAAAATGATTCCCATGATAAAATAATACACGGGGGTGTACTGGTTTCGACTTGGAAGTAACGTATGAATGGCATGCAGAGGACGTCGGTTGGCCTCTTAAATCATCCGGCAATATAATTAAACGGCAACTCTCAAGAGGAATTGCTGGCCGCATAAAGCCTAACAGCTTTACGTAGTCCGATAGCCTAGGGCGCGACCAGGAGCGCTAGAACTATCGTCATTAACCCTGGTGTGAGCTTCCCGTCTGAGCCTCTTGGCGGGATACCTCGAGATCGCAAGAGGCGGACTGATTCTTAGTGGTGCATCTTCCATCGGAATCAGTTGCTACATAGGAGATGCTAAGCATGTAGTCAGACATATAGAGCTTGCTAAGGACGAGAGTTCGATTCTCTCCACCTCCAATGAAAAAGGCTAGGTCAATACCTAGCCTTTTTTATTGGAGGTGAGCAAGGCAATAGTTTGCCTTGCGTGAGAGAATCGAGTTGAGCTCGTGTTGAACGCTGTGAAACCGAGCGAGACCGCCGGCCCGGTAGACTAGGGGCATCGCCCCTAGCGCGAGGGCTTCTCTCCACCTCCATTGGAAATTTTTACACAGTAAAAAGCCCTTGCAATGGGTCAGATTTTTGCTAGCACTCCTCGGCAAACCTACACGGTTTGCCGAGGAGTGCTAGTCGAAAAGAAAGAATGGACCATCCTCCTTTTCACCGTCTTTCAGGAACATCGTCTATTGATTTTGCTCTATCTAAGAGCGATTCAAGCAATACCATATCCTCAGCATCTGCAACTTGCTTTTCTTCCCAACGACGCTTTTCGTCAAACTCCTCGTAACGTTCAAGAGCTAACTTCTCGGCGACCTGTGCCGAGACCTTCCCTGCATGATCGAGAAGATCCTTTTCGTTGAAAGCAAGAAAAGCATCAAGCTTCTGCTCCCATTCAACCATAGTCACTGTTTTACGACGCTTCGCCTGATTTTCTGCATAGTCGAGATACATCACGACAATTTCGTTTAACTCTTCGATTTCAGCCTGCCCGAGGTAGTTCTTAGCCACAGTTACATCTTCTTGTCGCACTCGACTCCCCTTCCAACTTGTAAGACCCATGTTTGGGGACTTTGGATCCGCGCGTTCGGCAACGAGTTCGGCAGCCGTACGATGAGTTGTCGCCCAGAGCATTTTGTTTTGGACCTTCTTGAAAAAAAGCTGAGCCTGATCACTTTTTGGATCGTAGTCGATAGCAGTAGCGTAAATATCGCGCACTTTCTGATAAAAGCGCTTTTCGGAGGCTCGAATCTCACGAATTCGCTCAAGCCATTCGTCAAAGTAATCCCATGGTGTTGGCTCTTTGAGGCGAGCGTCGTCCATGACAAAGCCTTTGATGAGATATTCCTGTAAATGGGTAGTTGCCCACTTCCGGAATTGAGTACCGCGCGTGGACTCTACCCGGTATCCAACAGCCAGGATCATGTTGAGACTGTAGAGCTTGGTCTTGTATCGTTTCCCATCCGCGGCAGTTGTCAAGTTATCCTTGACAACTGACTCTGGCATTTCGTTTGCCTTAAGAATATTCGTGATATGCAGACTGATATTTTGTTTGGTTGTTTGAAACAGTTCTGCGATTTCGGCTTGCGTTAACCAAACGGTTCCATCTTGAGTTCTCAGCTGGATAGAGGCTATTCCGTCCTCAGTGGTGTAAAGAATGATTTCGCCATTTGTAGTCATGAGATGCCCCCTGAAACTAGACTATTTGAAAAATCGTGCCTGAGAAAGAAAAACTTCTCCAGTTAAAAGCTCTGAATGCGTCTCTCCACCTCCAAGATCACTAAAGCGGGATTTCCCCGGCTTTTTTATTCTTAAACATGTAATATTTTGAGCGACTTAAAACCCTCAAGGAAAGCTATGCGATATCGATTTTATCGAGAGCATAAATATGTGAGTTTTGCTATAAAAAAGATCCTCTTTATATTAGGTGCAATTATGTTGGTCAACCCTCCGATTTTTGCCGATGGAACAAGGGACAGCCCCCAAGTAGCTCTTTCCCGCAAACGATTTCAGGATCAGGTGGTGATTGTCACAGGAGCTTCGCGCGGAATTGGCTTGGGAATTGCTCAACTATTTGCACGAGAAGGCGCAAAGCTTGTGCTCGTGGGTCGAGACGAACAAGCACTCCGCCTTGCAACAGAAAATATCTGTCGAGGTGGCACTCAAGCGATCTATCTTCGCGCTGAAATCAGCAATCTCGAAGATATCGAGAACATGGTGCAAGAAACCTTGGCTCAATATGGGCAAATTGACGTGCTCTGCCACAATGCTGGGATCTACCCCCATGCACGACTTGAAAATATGACAATCGAAGAATGGCAAAAAGTGATCGATGTAAATTTGACAGGGACTTTTTTAGCTGTCAAAGCGTGCATTCCCGCGATGAAAGCTCAAGGGCACGGTAAAATTGTCATCACTTCATCTATCTCTGGCCCTCAAACCGCTCTTCCGGGGTTTTCCCACTATACTGCCTCAAAGGCAGGGATTGCAGGCTTCATCAAAACAGCGGCAGTCGAGCTGGCAAAATACAACATCAATATCAATGCCGTTGAACCTGGAACAATTATGACTGAAGGGCTTGAGGACTTAGGACAAGACCATATCAACAATATGATCCGCGCCATCCCTTTAGGCCGATTGGGAACGCCTACTGATGTTGGCCATGCAATTTTGTTTCTCGCCTCAATAGAAGCCTCCTATATTACAGGCCAAAGTTTAATTGTAGACGGTGGGCAAACTCTTCCAGAAAGCCATTTCTCCGAGTATTGAGATAGACAGGTCGGAACGTGCCCCCAGTTTGTTGCTATCCGCGAAATAATTGCTGAATTCGAAGAGCGTCTAGAGGGGTGTTTGGATGCATTTCGAAAAAGTAGAGCAGCTGCCATGCTTGTGTGCGCTTAGCTTGAGAATTGGCAGGGGTACCCCAGGGCGGATAAACCCTTATCGCCCGTTTCCCGCCTTCCCCTGCCTTTGATACGATCCCTTTTTCACACAAGAGTGTCTTAGGAAAAACAAACTGTCCAAAATGTTCAGGCGTACGGACACTGATCACAAAGAAATCGACAGGATCCACCATGTCATATGGCAAAATCGGCCCATTTCCAATCCGCTTCCATAAAGTCACAAACTGTCCAGTTTTGGTCGGGGTGATCTTCGCCACACGGAATTTGATCTGCCAGAGGTTCATTGCGAACTCAAATGCACCATAATCCTCGCTCTCAGCTTCCCGCTTGAGCTTATCTATGATCAACCCACTTGGTGCATATGCAATGTTTTGCGCAGCAAGAAGATCTGGATGCACACATGCAGATAGGCTTTTTGATGTCACACAATCCCTTAAGTTAAATTGGGCTGGATCCGTATTTTTTCTTTGGCGCAGGTGAGAGCAAAAGATTTGCCATCAACGGCTCTGGAAACTGCCAAAATGCCATCGAGATGGTCGTATTCATGCTGGAAAAGTTCCGACATATGGTTATCAAACGCCATCTCATGCTCTTTCCAATCTAGATCTCTATATTTTACACGGCAAGCCTTATGTCTTTTTACCTTTACCAAAAGATCTGGGAAAGACATGCAATCATCCCACAATTCCATAAGCTCTTCACTCTGAAAGGTGATCTCGGGATTCATTAGAACCAAAGGCTGATCAACGCATATTAAAATAAGACGCTTCATCACACCGATTTGTGGCGCTGCGATCGCCCGTCCCCAACCATGCTTTTGCCGGAATTGCATCATCGTATCATGCAAATCTGTGGCCGCGGATTTCATCTCGCTTAGCTCTCTTTTGTCCACTTTTTTGGCGATTTCATGCAGCCTCGCATCACCTAACATCAGGATCTGTCTAACTGCCATACCTACCCCACCATTATCGTTTACAGAATGGGTTATTTTACGCTTTAACCAGATTTCGAAAAATGAACTTTCTAGCCAATTGATCCAATCAAAAAGGATGCATCGTTCTACCTCCAACACGCCAAAGGCCAGAAAAATTCTTCCGGCTTTCATAGCGCTCTTCAGCTGCATTTAATGCTGTTTTGCTTTACTATTGCAGAAAATTTTTATTAGGCTATAGATTCGCTGCGAAATAACAAGGTTTTATGCCAACGGTTCGCACAATTGGCCCCTATCGTTTTTATTTTTATAGCCATGAACCAAATGAGCCTCCGCATATTCACGTAGACAGGGATGAATTTTCTGCAAAGTTTTGGCTGGAAAAAATTTCATTGGCTAAAAATTTGGGATTTCGCCAAAAAGAAATCAACACATTGCAAGAATTAATAGCTAAGCATCAAAAACAATTTTTGGATAAATGAGGCAGTTGCAGAACTCCACGACAGCGGAAAATCGAAGATTTTGAACCCCATTGCCGTAGGACAGGCCCTGCCTGTCCGACGTGTTGACGGCGGCCTACCCAGAGGGTAGGCGAGGAGGCGCGGACGCGATGGGGCTCGAAAGGGCGATTTTACGCGTCGAAGAGTTTTGTAACTGCCTCAAATGGCATGAGTATTTCTATTCGTAAAGTTGATGAACGTGTGGAGGCTGTTTATTTTACTAGAGATTCGCTCATTGTGGATCTCATGGATGGCCGCTCCATTTCTGTTCCATTGACTTGGTATCCAAAACTACTGAAAGCAACTCCACAAATGAGAGCCCATTGGAAAATATGTGGTGGTGGTTATGGAATTCATTGGCCTGAAATTGATGAAGATTTAAGCACCGAGGGCTTGCTGCGAGGTTCCCCTGCTCCAAATGCGCTCAAAACTGCTGCTGCACAAAAAAACATCAATCGTAGAACTGCTCATTCTCGTCCTCTCAAACGGCGCGCTAAGCAAAAAAGCTAACCGTTGTGGAACCCATCTGCATAAAAACCACATCTATCTGAGCAGTGTGCTGCCGAATAGCTGATCTATCGCGGGTGTTTCTTCTGCTACATATAGACTCTAAGGAGTGCCTGAGACGACTTTGCGCACCTTGTGGGTGGCGAGGCGGATGCCGCGCGTATGGACCCCTTTGAGGGGGACGTCTTTGAGCGAAAAGATCAGCTTTTGTATTTTTTCGCGATTTTTTGGGGAGATGAGCAGCTCCACCATCGCTTCGGGGTGGTTAGAGATGTGCTGCAGCTCTGTGTTCTCGTCGATGTAGCGGTAGAGCTTGTCGAGGATGAACTTATCGACGATGAAGCGTTTAGCCCAAGCTTGCTGGGTTTCTTTGTACTTGTAAACGACGTTGATGATCGTTTTCTTATCGGCTATTTCGACCCAGGCGATGTTGTCAAAGTACTGTTTCTCAGGGATATTGATGGCTTTGTAGGTACCATCTCTATGGAAGACGAGGAGCTTATCAAAATTGGTGCAGCTGAGCTGCACAGGGCCTGAAACTTTGGTTCCCACAAAACCAGTGTTGGGATCGAAGCCGACCTTGATCTCTTTGGTTTCGATAGCGCGGCGGTCGATCTCTTCGATCGCTTTGATGCGCGTTTTGCGCGGGAAATCCTTCCCATACTTTTCGATGAGCGCTTGGAGATAGTGGATGGTGAATTTCCTGACATTTTTGAGGTTTTTTTCTACCTCGTGATGGCTCTTCTTCAAGAGGGAGATCTCCTCTTGGTTCTGATCGATGTCAAAACGGGAGATGCGCCTAATGGGGATTTGGAGCAATCTTTCGAGGTCGTCGTGTGTGGGCTCGCGCAAAAGTTTCCGCCTGTAGGGCTTGAAGGCGGTTGCGAGCGTCTCATGGATCCCTTCAAGCGTTTTGACCGTCTCGATTTTCTTATAGATGCGGTTTTCAATGAAGATCCTCTCGAGGGTCTTGTAGAAGATCTTTTCCAAAAGCCTGTCGCGCTCGATCTGGAGCTCTAGTTTAAGAAATTCAACGACTTTAGCTGCGTTGTAAGCGAGGATTTCATGAACATCTGTCTCCCAGGGGAGCCCGTCTTTGATCACGATGATCTGCGAATTCAAAGAGACTTCACACTCGGTGAATCCGTAAAGCGCATCGAGAAGCTCTTCTGCATACTGTCCGCGGGGCAGCTTGATCTCAATTTCGACATCTTGAGCTGTGTAATCGTTGATCGCCTCGATTTTAATTTTGCCTTTTTTGGCGGCCTCATCGATGGAGCGAATCAGGCTTTCTGTCGTGGTGCCGTAGCAAATTTCGCGAATGACGAGCGTTTTGGGATCTTTGATCTCGATTTTGGCGCGCAGTTTGACTTTGCCGCGGCCTTTATCGTACTGACTCTTGTCCATCACCCCGCCGGTGGGGAAGTCGGGGAAAATCTTGAAGTTTTTCCCTTGCAGGCAAGCGATCTCAGCTTCTAAAAGCTCCGTGAAATTGTGCGGCAGGATATGGGTGGCCATCCCGACGGCGATCCCATCCGCCCCTTGCATCAGCAGGAGGGGGATTTTAGCAGGAAGCGTGACTGGCTCAAAATTACGCCCGTCATAGGAGGCGAGTTTCTCCGTGATGTCGGGATTGAAAAGCGTTTCGCGCGCCAGCTGCGAGAGGCGCGTCTCAATGTAGCGCGCTGCCGCGGAAGGATCTCCGGTGTAGATATTTCCAAAATTCCCCTGCCGATCCAGCACAAAGCCTTTGTTGGCTAGATTGACGAGCGCTTCATAGATCGCGGCATCGCCGTGCGGATGGAGCTGCATCGTCTGACCGACGATATTCGCCACTTTATGCAGTTTATCATCGCTTTGGCGCCACAGAGTCTCCAAAATGCGCCTTTGCACAGGTTTAAGGCCATCGGTCACGTTCGGAATAGCGCGATCGAGAATGACGTAAGAGGCGTACTTGATGAAGTGGTCCTTCATCTGGTGTTTCAGGTCATCCATATTCATTCTCAAGATTTTTCATAATAAAGGTCTTACGCGCTGGCGTGTTTTTGCCCATGTAAAATTCAAGTGTGGGCTTCACATCGGAGAGATTTTGAATCATCACTGGCAGCAAGCGGATATCTTGGGCGATGAACTGCTTGAATTCACCTGGAGAGATCTCGCCAAGACCCTTGAAGCGGGTGATCTCGATCCCCCTCTTCAGTTCCTGTGCGGCTTTCTCTTTTTCCTCTTCTGAGTAGCAGTAGAGTGTTTTTTCCTTATTTCTCACTTTGAAAAGCGGCGTTTCGAGGATGTAGAGATGCCCATGCAGAACCAGCCCCTCAAAATAGGTCAAGAAGAAGGTGATCAAGAGGTTGCGGATATGCATCCCATCCACATCGGCATCGGTTGCTAAAATCACTTTGTTGTAGCGCAAGTTAGCTAGATCCTCTTCGATGTTGAGCGCCGACATCAGGTTGTACATCTCTTCATTTTTGTAGAGCTGCTCGAGTTTCATGCCATGCACATTCAGCGGCTTACCGCGTAGAGAAAAGACCGCTTGCGTGAGCGGATCTCGCGTCATGACAATCGAAGCAGAGGCCGATTCCCCTTCCGTCAGGAAGATCATGGTATTATCGCCCTCTTTACTACCGTCGCCGAAGTGGAATTTTGAATCGCGCAGCTTAGGAATCTTGAATGAGATCTTTTTCTGCTTCTCTTTAGCCTCTTTTTTGACGGCCGCAAGCTCTTTCCTGAGCTTTTCATTAAAGTGGATCCGCTCGATCACCTTTTGGCCAATCTCAGTATGCTTATAGAAGAGGTTTTGCACGGCGTCCTTGACCTCTTGGACAATCGGAGCGCGGATCTCGTTATTGGACAATTTGTTCTTGGTCTGCGACTCGAAAACGGGGTCCTTTACTTTGACCAAAATGGCCCCTACGATCCCCTCGCGTACATCCACACCTTGAAAGTTCTTCTTCGCGTACTCATTCACCCCTTTAAGGATCCCCTCTCGAAAGGCTGAAAGATGTGTTCCACCATCTTGCGTGTATTGACCATTCACAAAGGAAAAATAAGTCTCGCCATAGCTCGAAGAGTGCAGGAAAGCAAACTCAATATGCTTGCCCCTGTAGTGGAGCGGCTCATAGAGGCGATCCTCTTTGACCTCGGCGTTGAGCAGATCTAAAAGACCATGCTCTGAGCGGATCTCTTCCTGGTTGAAAATGAGGGTAAGCCCTGTGTTGAGATACGCATAGTGCCACAGGCGCCTGACGATCATCTCCTTCTGAAAAGCAAATTTCTTGAAGATTTCAGTATCCGGGATGAACTCCACCCAGGTGCCGTCTTTCTCCTCTGTCTTGCCCTTTTTCTTATCCTGGAGAATACCTTTAGCAAAAGAGGCCTCGAAAAACTCCCCATCGCGCACACTGCGCACGACAAAGCGTGAGGAAAGTGCGTTAACCGCCTTCGTGCCGACCCCGTTGAGTCCCACTGAAAACTGAAAAACATCGTCGTTGTACTTGGCGCCGGTATTGATCTGGCTGACGCACTCGATCACCTTGCCGAGCGGAATACCCCTGCCCCAGTCCCGCACCGAGACCGCCTGGGTTTTTTCGTTGAGCTCGATCACGATCTTGGTGCCTTGCCCCATGATGAACTCATCGACCGCGTTGTCGACCACTTCCTTGAGCATCACATAGATCCCATCATCAGGATGCGAGCCATCCCCTAAACGGCCAATGTACATCCCTGAACGCAGCCGGATATGCGCCAGCGCATCCAAGGACAAAACGGTGCTTTCATCGTATTTTTTCGCCATATCCTATCTCATACCACGTCGCGATTTTTTTGGCTTTCGCAATGCAGTGGCTATTTCAAATGCTTGCAACTTTCTATTTGCTTTTGAGCAAGCTAAGAAATTGATGGTTAATGAAAAACTTATCTCTGCCCTTTTTCGCTTCTCCTAAAAAGCCGATTTCGCACAGTGTTTTGAGATGTTTAGAGGCCGTGTCTCGTCCCATAAGATCCATTTCGACAAGGTTAGAAATCCGTACATAAGGTTGGGTAAAAAGCAGTTCAACAAGCTCCTTGCTGTAAATGGAGGGCGCCTTTGCTTTGATAGAAGTGCGAAATTCTTTCATCATGTCTTGAATAGCAAAAATCTTCGCCATCGTCCACTTGGATGTTTCACGAACAGCTGTTAGAAGGCAAAGCAACACATTTTCTGTAAATTCGATCTTTTTCCTCTTTTCTCCCTCGAGTTTATTCATTTCTCAATCCCTGAGTTAACAGCGGATTCATGTCTAAATACTGCTTTCCTGTCACCCACTC
>Ga0247727_10003311_pt1 | contig 35774 bp, 53 predicted proteins | sample WisWelCaveWW1625_FD_202498 | JGI IMG/M metagenome (GOLD analysis project Ga0247727, IMG submission 202498) | Biofilm microbial communities from Wishing Well Cave, Virginia, United States - WW16-25 | ecosystem: Environmental > Aquatic > Deep subsurface > Groundwater > Cave microbial mat | place...
TTGGCCCCGCTCAGGTTGGCCCCGCTCAGGTTGGCCCCGCTCAGGTCGGCCCTGCTCAGGTTGGCCCCGCTCAGGTTGTCATCGCTCAGGTCGGCCTGGCGCAGGTCGGCCCCGCTCAGGTTGGCCCCGCTCAGGTCGGCCTCGCTCAGGTTGGCCCAGCGCAGGTTGGCCCCGCTCAGGTTGGCCCCGCTCAGGTCGGCCCTGCTCAGGTTGGCCCCGCTCAGGTTGTCATCGCTCAGGTCGGCCTGGCGCAGGTCGACCCCGCTCAGGTTGGCCCCGCTCAGGTCGGCCAGAGTCTCATTCTCATTCAGCCAGCAAATCACGCGCGCTTTCTCCGCGCGCGCGCCGCGCTTGCCAACTACAACCTTACCTGACAGCCATACCTCGGCTAGTGCGCCTACATAATTAGCCAGCTGGCTATCCTGGCTGTTGAAGAGAGCATAGATGCCTGTTTCATTTTCATTGTGCGGCGGATTCGCATCGAGGACGAATGTGCCGTCCTCGATCCGCCATTCATCCCCGCGATTCGGGGATGAAACGCGCTCCCCGCGCGGGGTCTGGATGCGGATAAGTCTCTTATAGGCTCTCACCGTTTTTCCTCCTCGATCGGCAATTCAGCCGGCTGCTCGGCCGGCAATGGAAAGGGCCAGGGAATCCTCTGCTCGTCCGGCATGGGAAATGGCCATGGAAGAATATCCGGTTCATTTACAATTTCAGTTACTTTTCCTATATCCATTCTAAGGTCTCCTCTCATCGGGTGAACTCCCCTGCTCAGCATACCCCGCTCACCCAGTTGCCTGCGGCTGATATGCCCATCCGCGCGGATGGCAGGAGCCGCAGATTAAAATCTAATATCCATATCGGCTCCAGGCCGCCTCATCCTGCGCGGCCTGGCGACCTGCGCGCTCCTCAGCATCGAGCGCGGCGAATTTCAACATTATCGCATCGATGATCGGCGTCGGCGTCTGGACGCGCCATTCGGCGGCCAATTGCTCGATACTGGCCGGCCCATTCCAGCAGACGCGATGGAACATGATCCAATCCGTGATCATGTCCACATCGCCACCGGTCCGGTCGGCGATCGACTGAGCCGCAGCATTTATCTTGCGATAAGTTTGCTGCGACCAGCAGGCACGAAGCACATCGCGATATTTCAATTTCATCCTATCTATCCTCTCCTGCTTTGAGTGTGTGATTCATGCTCTTCATTCTATGCCTTCTATTATATGGATTTCCGGCCGCGTATCTACTGTACTTTAGTCCTAGTAGAAAAATGTAGAATTGACAGAATCCAGATAGGTGGTAGAATCCAGGCGGGGGAAATAATGATGAAGCAGAAAGACAAATTACCTGATCGTAGCATCAAGGTAGATTGGCGAACGCACCGCCGTCTCAAGCTGGAATCGGCGCGCAGCGGCATGTCCATCGGCCGGCTCATCGCCGAATGGGCGAAGCATTTCAGCCGTTCCCGCCGTAACGGGAATCAGGGCCAGGGCAATGAGCAAACACAATGAGCGCGACTACATCATCGCCATTCTCATTCTGCTCATTACGATTCTGATTCTTATCATCCTGCCTTACCTGCCGATCCGCTGAAGGTGAAAGCGCCGTTGTGAGCATTTGGGACAATTTGAGCGCCGGGCTGGGCGTGCTGCTCCAGGTCGGCGAATTGATCGCCATGATTGCCGCCATCGTGTGGTTCGTCAAGCGGCTCACGCTGCTGGATGCCGATATCCGAGATCGCGCCACGCACGAGCCGCGCGTCGAGGCGCTACCGGGTGTCGGCTTCGTCGTGATGGCGGCTGAGCCGTGCGGCCTGTTCCGCTGGCGCTGCGAGACGCGCGTCCATCGCCTGAGCCAGCCGCCGCCGGAATCGCAGATCGGCGTTGCCGCCTACACCGTGAACGGCAAGCCGGCCGGCAACGTGATCCGCGCCGACCCGCGCCGCGATCACGCAATTGAAGTGCTGTTGCAGACGCGGGCGCACGCCGACTATGGCGATCGATCGGACAGGCTGATCGCCGCCAATAAGTTCAGCGGATCGACCGATACTTGGGAATCGGGCACGCGCTACCTAGAGGAACGTTATAGCGCGTTCGCGAAGCTCGGCGTGGGCACGTTCTGCGGCCCGGATCACCCGACCGTGACACACCTGCTGCGGGTGGTAATGGGAGCCCCACTGCCCCGGCCGGATGGGAATGGCAGGGTAGGGGGGTAATGCGGAATAACACGGAATAATGCCCGGAACATCGAATGGCAGGGTAGGAGGATCGAGAATCGCCGCCACACATGCCGTCCAACGCCTGGACAGCGGCATTTCAGCCATCGGGAGGCAAAACATGAGTAGCACTGCGAGGAGCCTGCTTCGCGCTCAAAATCACCTGAAAAGCCTGTATCGCGAATCGCGCGATCATAAGAAAAATGGGAAACCATCGTGGCACTATGTCGCGTTGAAAATGGGGCTATCGGTGGGCACTGTCATTCGCGTCATTAAAGGCATCGAGCCGAAATCGGCGCGCATCCGCCACGCGCTCAGCCTACCCGTTTACGAAACCATCCCCGCCTGCATGATATGCGGGCGAGTGCATCTGAATCCATCAAAGGTTTGCCCAATACGCAATCGCGAACGACGCTATCGCCGGATGCCGATTGCGGAACTGCCGACTCGCGTGCTGGCCTGGAAGCTGCGCCACCGCGAGGAGACACTTTGAATCGTGATCTGTGGTCGATGCCTGTCGGCAAATTGGCGCGTCGGCTGCGCGAACGCACAGAAATCACTTAATCTACATTCTGTCACATATCCCCGTGCAATGTTGCTCAATCATTGCATTGCCGCTCAGGGTGGGTCACGGCGGCTTATTGGCCCAGTACCTATTTCCTATGCCAACTGGTACTCAGGTCCTATTCACAATGGCATGGATTATCTGTAAAATGGAGGCAAGATAGGGAGAGCAAAAATGATTAAGATTAGATGTTTGAGATGTGGAAACGAAATCACAGAGGCGGATGAAGCCTCCGGAAATTACCACGAGTCAACAACTCTCCCCGGAGAGTATCGTCATCTGCACTGCCCAGCGACACAACCACAACCGCAAAATGAGATGCGCTCAATTTTGAATAGTAATGATAAACCATCACACACCAATCCGGCCGCATGGATAGTAAAGAAATAGAGGAAAAAACACGGATACCAAGATTGCCAAGATCGAGAGGCTCGCATGGATGCGCTGATTTTTGAAGATGAGAATAATGAGGAGCAGGGGCAGCTGCGTCCGCCTCTGCCATCCCAACGGTCATTACGGCGGTGAGTATCCACGCCATTGGACATTTGAGCAGTGCACAAATGAGGTATACGCCTATGTCACGCTGCTCGAACAATTGCGAATGTAGGCAAGATTGAAATGAAAATCAGATCGATCATCGGAAGCGAATCTCACACCACATCGTGCTACTGGGCATCTCTGAGTATGAATGGCTCGAAGCTTACCCACAGAGAGGCTGCCAGCAAAGAGTGGCTCAGCAATTACGGGGACAAACATGCCAGCTGGTGCGAATGCTATTTTGATATTCCCGACGGAGCCACACTGGAGTGGGAAAGCGGCTCGAACACGGGGAATCGTGGGGCGAACCGGACGAGGATCAATCGTACCTATCGCACCGATGCCTCTGCCGAGGTTGTGATCGTGGATGGCTGTGGACAAGGAACGTTGGAGGGCCGCCTGGTTCTTGTCGGGGACAAGAACGCGGAGGATTCGGAACGCCATGAATCCATGAGGGATCAATTGTAGTATTATCCATTCAAGTTGCGGTGCAGGACTGGCCGCCGGGTGCGCCCGTCACAGCACAGGAGGTGAAACCATGAGAGGAAAACTCATCTCGTACTACGACGATAAGCAGAACGTCGTCTTCGCCGTTGAATTTCCCGAAGGTCAAGCAGACTCGATCAAGTTCCCCCGTCGCGGGAATCAGGTAAAGGTTGCGGAGAAGTGGGTCTCTTACGAGGAAGCCGTGGTTGTGCTCAGCCTTGACGCTGATGGTCGGCTTTTGAAGGTTGCGGAGAAGTGGGTCTCTCACGAGAAAGCCGAGGCGTATGCCCGAAAGGTATTACGCTTCGATTGGAACCCGTTCAAGCCGACCACCTGACCATACGACTACCCCGAACACCCCCGCCGCGCCGCCTATCACGCCGTCGCCGGCTGCGCCTGTATCCCCCGGCGCGAGCCAACACGATCCGATTCCGGCTGATCCGGACTCGCTGTTGGGCCACGCTCAGCGCGAACATAGCAAAAATCGGTCGGATAGGTCGAAGGGCTGCCGCGCTCAGCGCGCACTTCATTGATCATAAGCACTCGCCACAACCGCCGACAGATCAATTGGCCGACCGAGCGTCAGCGAAATCGTCTCACTGGCGTCGTCGTATTCCGTGCGCTGGATCAGGAATGTGAAGCCGCCGCTGGTCTCATCCCCGAAGTCGGCCAGGAAATCCGTGACCTTTAATCGCTTGCCGGAGCGCACCTGGCTGGCCGGCACGGTCTGCCCGTTCTTATCCAACACAAATCCCAGGACTGGCACGGGTCCCTCTACGTAGTATTGCAATTTCTTCAATTGATTCAAAATCGTGTTGCCGTAATCGTCCCCAGCTGTAACGGTTGTGATGCCCGATCCGGCGCGCGTGACCAACGCTCTATCGAGATATTTGTTAGCCAGCGTCGTATCACGCGCGGCGTTGCTCCACTGCTCGCGTCCGCGATCATCGCGGAACACAACCATCACCCACGTCTTCAATGTGTCTGTGAAGGCCGATGCCACCAGACGGCCACCGCGCAGATTCTGATCAGTGATGCTCAGCACATAATCATAATCCGTCAAGGCTGGCTGCTGCTCGTAGTAGATCACCGGCTTCGTTTCACCGGCTATCGCTTCCGATTCGCGCACACCCACCGAATACGCCGCATTGGTCGCTGAGAATTTCGCCACGCGCGTCATGAATGCGCCGATGCTCTCACTCAGATCATCTTGCGTCAGTCCAGCCGCTTCCATGTCGAATGTATTCGCGCCAATCAATGCCACACTGGTGGAAAATATGACTGTCGGCGCACCTTGATCCAGGTAGTCGATGCACGCCTTGAGAATATCCTCAACCGTCGTCGTAATGACGCCGCTGCCATTCTCACACAGCACGCGCAGATTCGTGATTTCCCCATAAATGCCGCTCCCCGTCGGCCTCTGCGTGGCGCGCGCGTACAGCCTGAATTCAATTCGCGCCGCCGACGTGCCGAGCGTGATGTCCTGCGATCCCGTGCCGGTCGTCGTCGTATTCCACAGCGATATAGCGTTCGTCAGATCGTACAATTGGAATTCCCACGCTTGTAATTCGCCAGTATAAATCTCATTGATGATAATATTAGCTGTCAGATTCGCCGATACCGACATCCGAATCCAATACATGCGCGTCGATCCCAATAGCGTGTCCGGATCCCAGTCTGCCGGTATGGTGAACGAAACAACTCCATCTTGTGCCCAAGTTTTACTTGCGAGAGAGGTGCCATCTGTCATACCTGGCACTGCACCCCAGACTGTCCCATTGTGATATTCCACTGTCAGCGTTGAAACATTGGCATTGACTGTCGCGCCGAAATCGAAACGCGCTCGATTCCACGTCTCTCTTGATCCAACGTAAAAGAATTGGCCGGTATTGAATGTAATGGTGATGCTGGTAGCCGCGTTTCCATCGTAGGCATTCGTCTGATCGACTAAGCCGTCATTTTTCACCCCGTCCGGCGTCGATTCGTCGATTTCGGAGAAATCGAAATCGAACTTCACGCGCTTGGCATTGCTGCCCGCGTTGCTATCCCAACGCAGACGCGCGACGTCGCCGTTCGTCCACTGCTCGCGTTTCGGCTCCAGCCGCAGCCGATCCGTGCGGTCGAAGTGGCATCGATCGTTCGCCGACAAATCGAGTTGATCCCAAACGCCGAAAATATGCGAACCAAAGCGGCGGTCGATCCAGCGGTTGTATTTGTAACGATTGAACATCAGCGCAACATAGCCGAGGCAGTGTGCCTCGACCTGCTCGCGCTGGCCGAAATCGTAGGTGATATCGGCGATCCAGCCCTCCCACACCAGTATCAGTCCATTACGGATGACGACGCGCTGCGCGTGTTTGAACGGCAGCGCGCGCGTCACGTCGCGCGGCACGACGAACGAGGCATCGGCATAGATGCCGCCGGGATAGACAGTTGAAAAGCGGATGGATTCAGCCAGGGCCAATTCGTTACCAGGATCGATGATGCGCGTTGAACCGCTTGAATATATTTCGACTGACAGATTATTGTAACCTGTGCGCTCAACAATCATTATCTGCTTCGCAGGAGAACATTATAGCAAGCTCCAACGCGGAGTAATAAAAATCTTATTGTAAGTCAGAGTCCACGTGATGATTGGATCAACTGTTGTATTACCCAATAGACTAACCAATGCATTTGCCATTTCCGGCCAAAGCTCAATCAGATCACCCGATACAGGCAAATTTTCGCTATATGAGCCTGTTGCATTGGATCGCGCATGTGCCAATCCATTGCTGTAAACTGCTCCGGTTAAACTGGATATGAGCGATAGAGCGCCGATCGATACTACTGGACGGGGTAGAAAATTCACATAATCCACACGCACAGAAGCTGTGCCAGATGAGCGATTGCCACGCACAACAGCGGTCAAATTCGGTTGCGTGCCTAGATCAGTATGAAGAACATTGGAATCTAGTAATGTGAGCGGCGGCGTTCGCAACAAACGAAAAGCTGCTGCTGTCGTCACTGCCACATAATCAGTCTCGATGCGCTGAATATCCTGAACCCAGGCTAATGCAACCCGTAAATTTGTGCCCTCATCCCACAAACGCAAAAATCCGTAGAATTCTCTGCCGCGCAATGTTTGATAAGATACATTTCCGATGGTAAGAGGCGTATGCAAATCTGCATTGGCCGCGCCTAGCAATGCACTCAAACGAAATTCGCCTGCTGATGATCCAGCATCAATAGTTCCTTGTTCCTCATCCCATAACATATCCGTTGGTTTGATGAACCTCGACCATTCCATATATACATTGCTGAGGATCAATGTCTCGACTGTGCCTCCCCATGCGTTGCTTAGATTCAACTCAAAATCAGTTTTGGCCGGCACATGACCAGGTATTCCGCTGCATACGGCCCAGTTATCCCCACTACTATCATCGCGATTATCAACAATGTCATCCCCATCTTTTGTCCACAGCCAGGGGATTGTGCCGATGCGCTGATTATCGGCAGTCAACTGCGCGATATTATTATAATCATCTAGCACCTGTGTTGCCGTCAGCACCACATCAAAAGTAATAAAATCCATCATGACGGCATTATTCGGCGTCGCACCATCATTTGTAGCAATGTGTAAAACTGTCCCACCACCAGAGGGGGTGTAAGAGGCCGATCCATCCAGATTGCCATTGATATAAAGCCTCAAACCCGCCGATCCCCAGACAGCATGTAACACAATTATTGCAAAGGCACTGAATACCTGGACGCTACTTTCTAATGTATTGATTCCATCTCCAAATGTGAATTTGTCCGTGGTGGCAGAATAATACAGTCTGAATGTGACAGTATTACGTGAGAAGATAGATACATCTGAGGCAAATGTGCTGGACTGCGGAAATTTCATGACAACCCGGATGGCGCCCTCGGCAACATTGAATATATCTGTCAGGTTCACCTTGATGCTGGCCGCTGTGCGTGTGCTGGTGCTGGCGTGTGCAGTGCCTGTCCAGGCACAGCCCAACAGATCGCCATAAGCCAGTGGCGTGATATAGGTTTTCTCTTCAATCTGAAACCCATCCATATAGAAACCCGCACCAGACACAATGATCTGCACACCTGTTGCCGTTCCCGCAGCAATTCCTGCCGCACTGGCCGTCAACCGATACCATCCATTGCCAACTGCCGTATAGGTTGTCGCAAGATTAGTGTTGTACCACAAACGTATTTCTGCCGAAGTCACGTTGCCACCATCTACCCTCTTGACATAGCAGGATAAGATATGTGTGTTGATATTGCCGACATTGATAGTTTGATAAAATCGTCCATCTGATACAGTGCCCACGACTAGCTTTGCACTCGAACCACCAAACAGAACAAATTTTTTGTTAGTATTTTGCAATGCAATCACATCGGCCGCTGCCGTCCAACCATTATCCCATGTGCTATGACCAAATATCGGGTTCGTCATTTTGTTCGTAGTGGCTTCTGGAATAACCAATCCACGTGAAATACCGTCCACTGTTCCAGCGGTATCCTCTAATACACCACCCGTCGCCGAGGCCAGCCGCTGCCGCTGTCCGACAGCGAAGGGCTTGACGAGCAGTGTCACGGTCGCAATCACAAATGAGGCATAATTCACGCCGACTAGATAATCGCTGGATATGCCCACGTTGCCAAATAGAATCTCGTAGCGCAGATTCGATCCATAGTTGCCCCACAGCGGTTCAGACGTATCGCGGTTCGGTCGGAATGCCAGATATACCGGATCGGCTGCATCGCCCGCGCGATCCAAGAAATATCGAATATCGCGCAACGCGCGTGTCGCCTCGGCATCACTGGCGGCAACGATGTTGATCGAGAATGAGAACTCGCGATCACTGGCGCGTGTGCCGATGCGTCGCCCGCCGCTGGTTCGATTCGCGCTACCGCCTGTCGCAATCGTTGGCGTCTCATTCAGTGAGGGTGGCGCAAAGTCGTCGAATAAGAAGTAGCGCGCCTGATCGTTCAAATCGAGTTTGCGCGCGCCTTGCTGCAATTCGAGAAGGGGTCGGGTTGCCATTATAACTGCGTTCGGGTCTGCCGCACCACACGCGCGCGGCGTGCCTGCTCAATGGAGAAGGCATCGCTCAAGCGGCCGGCGTTGACATTCACATTCACGCCGCCGCCGAGGTTGCCGGCCAACGATTCCAGCGCGCCAATCACACGTCGAAAGTCGGCGTTGCTGATGACTGTGCCACCAGCACGCGAGGCGAAAAGCTCGGGCCCGGTCTCGCCAACAATAGCTAACTCGCCTGCGCCTAATGGCCCACCGAGTTGCCGTCCACCGATGCGGCCTGCCGTCTGTATGATGTTGCGCGTGATATTCTCGTAAATTGTACGCACAACGATTTCTCTGCTCTCCAAACTGCCAATTCTATCGCGCAATTGCTCTGCTTGTTGTGCAGCATCGTTCATGGATTGCGAGGCGCGCCCCACACCTTCGCCCAGCTCGTCCATTGTAATTACGCCATCTCGTGCTGCTCCGGGAATCGTCAAGAGACCAGCTGTGTATTCATCGACTGTCACTTTACCGATCTGAAATAGTCGCGTCAACTCATCTTCAGCACGTGCTTGCTCAAGTGCCCTTTCAGTAACCAGACCAAATTGCAATAAAAGTGATTCCTGCGCTTGACGCCGTTCGGCATCGGTGAGGATGCCACTGCGTTGAGCCGTATCAATCGCCTCAAAGGCACGCTTAACGAGTTCGAGCTTTGTCACGCCATCGGAATAGGCTTGCGCGAGTCCAAAAAAACCCTCGGCCGCGTCGGCGCTGGCATCGCGTGCCTTGCGCATGGCTTCTGCCTGTTTCTCGAATTCCTTTGCTGCTATCTCAGCCTGCTCAGCCAATTCCTCTTCACTTGGAATCAATTCCAGATTGGCATCTCGTTGGCTGCGTACGGCATCAATCACATGCTTCTTGATTTCAAGCTCTTCCTGTGCTGCTAATGTAGCCAGTTGTTCTTGATGTGCCAATTCAACTAATCCATCGCGCTGCTCCTCAAGTCCGCGTCTGATATGCGGTTGCAAGGTAGTCTGCTCTTCCAATACACTATTGATTTCTTCCAGTCGTTTAGTTGCCGTATCGGCCGGATCGAGTATTCGCGTGAATCCTTCGGCAAGACGACCCAGTGCAGGTAGCACTTTTCCACCTATTTTTTCTCCAAGATTTTCGAGAGCAACACCCGCTTTGTCCAACGCGCCTTTTGTTGTATCACCAGCTGCCTTCGCCACACCGCCGAATTCAGTCTCCAATTCCTTGAGGATGAATGCCTGTGCGCCAGCCGTGTCACCCATCGCCACCATCGTTTTAATCATCTTCATCGCATCAGCATTGAAATTCACGCCGACGCGCCGTAGTGCTGTGACGCCCTTGATTGGGTCTTGTAGCGCCTTGCCGACCTGGATCACGGCGCCTTGCAAATCAGTTCCGAGTGCCACACTCATATTCAGTGCTGCTTCCATCGCTGAGGGGAATACATCTTTGCCGATGGCTGTAAAGGTGAGTAGCACATTTTCTGCGCTCTGAATCAGTTCATCATCAACGCCTGCCATTTGTGATAAACGATCTGCTAGCTCGGTGACATCCTTTGCAGTCACACCAGCAATACCACCAGTCGATTTGAGCACCGCATTGGTTTTCGCCATTACCTGCTCGGCTTCGAGAGCCGCGTCAACTGAGGCTTTCAAACCAGCGCCGAGTATGGCAATGCCACCCAATGCGGCTATCTTGGCCGCATTGCCCAATTCACCGAAGCCGCCACTCGATTTCTTTGCGGCATTATCAAGACCACCTAAATCATTCTGTACATCTTTCAGTGCTTTAGATGCCTCGTTGACCGCTTTGATTGCGATTTCTAGCCGTTCATCCGCCACGTTTCAGTCCCTCGATAGTGTTCACAATGCTACGCACATCCCGATGCGATTTGAGCCACTCAATCAATTGCATACTGTCTGTCGGTCTGTGCTGCCAGATCATCAGCGCATTATAAATATTAAGCGCGACTCGCATCCGATGCAGGAGTCCTGCTGGCTGCTCGTCGCGCCCGCCTGTAGTCGGTGCGATGCCAAATGTCTGCGCGTCAAACGCAGCGGCTAACTCATCGGGACATTCGCCCCGACCGGCTGCGAACTCTCCAACTGCGAGATAGAGGCTTTTGGGATTATCAACGATTGCCATACCGCGCTGAGCACCTCACCCGACAATCGCGCCACTTGCCAGGGTTCGAGATCATCGGGCTGTGCGCCGTTCAACATGCCCGCTGTCGCGGCTGCGCGCGCGATAATACCCATCGTCTCGACCTGCTGCGCCAGCCCCATATCGCCGAATGGCGCAGTCGGATCGACGTTTGCTTCGCGTAGTGCATGCATGAAAGCTTCAACGTGCTTCTGTTTGAGTGGGGTGATAGTCATGATACATGCTCCCGGCTAGGGTAGAGAAGCCACCTCATTGACGACTGTGAGCTGCGCATGCCGCGCCGCCGTCACATTGTATCGGCTGCGGAATGTCACGAGTAGCGTATCATTGCCTTCTTGCTCACTCAACGCGCCGACAACGGATACCTTTGCCGCACAGTCGAAGCGCATCGTCTTCTTTGAGTACAATGTACCAGGTGTTGCCAGCGTGCTGCCCTCGTTCTGCACTCGCACCAATCGCGCTGTCTCGGCGCGCCAATCTACTTTGCGCGCTACGCCGCTGGCATCGTGCTCGAACAGCGCATCGAACTCGACCAGATATGCGGCTTTATCGAGATAGCGAATCGACGGAAACAGGTTGCCGTCGCCGCTGTACTTGAACTTGAATCCGCTGTTGACACGCAGACTCCAACTCAAGAACGAGCCGACGATTTGCGTCGTGCCAATCGTGCCGCCGATGGCATCGATATACAACTTCGTATTGCCGAAAAGAATATCTTCAACGGTAGGTGTAGCCGGCTGCGCGGTGAAGGCTGCCAGCACCACACGTCGCCCCATCCACAGCGCCGACATCATCACTGCTTCGCCACCCGCGCCGCCCAACTCGAACGATTCGACGAATGAGCCTTCCATCTCCTCGGCCTCCTGATCGTCGCCACCTTCGAGTGTGTAAGGCTGAATCGCCTGCACGCTGGTCGTATTGAAATCGTACTGATAGATTTTTCCACTGCCCACGCCATCGGCTGCGCCTGTCACGATATTTTCGATAGATGCCGATGGGATGTAGGGCAACTGCTCGAATGTGGCCGGGACGGATTCCATCGCGAGTGCACTCAGGTGCTTAGGGGTGTAAGTGCGATCCAGGCCGCTCACATAGCCAACATCTTCATCGACCCACACTACCTCGCGTCGATCTTCGAGCACACCCAGACCGCGCCACAGGGCAGTGGCGGCCACGCTTGTGCCCTCAGTCACTTCACGGCCCAACTGAATCCGGCGCAATCCCTTATTACCCATTATTCACCTCGCCCTTTGTTCTGCTTCCCGCCGCGCGCTAGTTTTTGCTCCGCTTTGTCGGCCGGCGGCCTCTCGTACAATTTCGTCGCCAGCAAGTAGGCTTCACCACCGTGCTGCTCGACCTCACTATCAGTTAGATCGCGCGCGGGAATATCATGCAATGAGCCACCGAATCCGCCACCCGTATAGACCAATTTGATCACGTGATTGTCACCTTCACGCCTGCGCCATCTGGCCCGCTCAACACGAATTGCCAACCGATGGTCTGGATCGGCACACCACCTTGCACACCATACTCCATCACGCCAAACGAGAAGTCCACATTGCCGATGTTATCGACTGCGCCGCCCAGCGTTTGATCGGCGAGTAATTTGCGTAGGAATTGTTCAAAGAATGGCAACATCGTCTGAATATCAGTTGGTAGTAGCGTTCGTGCACCATGCAATTCTGTTACCAGTTGCACCTGTGCATGTGAGAATCCGCTGCTCTCGATATGCCATGTTCCAGCGCGCACGTACGATATGGCGAATGGAAATTGATTGGCTGATTCGGGTGGATCAATCGGCGCCTCTTTGATACCTGGCAGCGATAGCGCCTTGCTCTGCAAACTGACAATCGCATCGCGCAATGCCATCTTCTGCTCCGCAGGAGAGAATCACACAAACTCCGGCATATAGCGCGCGTAGTGCTCGACAGCCAGCGCCACATCGGGATCGAGCTTCTGCGTGTAAGTCAGCTGGCCGAGTTCCACGATCGCGCCTGTATCGTGGTAGGCCTGCTGCCCGCGTTTGAAGTGCCGGATTGCCAGGATGATCGTTGCTTTCTTCACCGGATCGGGTACGACTGTGCTGTAGCCGAATTTGCCAACGATCTTGACGCACTTCGGGTAAGTAAACCAGTGCGCCTTTGAGCCATTGAAGATGTCCACATCTAGGCGCAGGAAAGGTCTGCCGCGCGTCGCCGCGTTGTACGGCCACAGCAGGAAATCACTGGCTGCCCAGATCGTATACGTGCCGCCTGTGCCCGCGCTGGAATCCACATCGCCGCCTTCGGCGACTGCCACGCTCGTCGGCGCAGCAGCCAACTCGCCAATCCACAACTCCGCATTGCCTGATCCGTCGAAGTATCTCGTCTCGTCCACACTCGCCGCGAATTCATCATCGCCGCGCTGAGTGAACAGGTCAAAGTCGCGCGAGGCGCGTGTGATGGCGCTGGCTAGGATGGCATCGTAGGCTGTGGTCCAGGACGTATCCGGCAAAGCCGCCTTCGTCTCAGCCAATGTCACATAATCCGCCATTTACACTCTCACCACATAGCCCTGCTCCGACACGGCCTCGAAGGTGTTCAGCCCGCCGGCTACGTCGAAGCGCAGTGTCATCGCTGTGTTGATTGATCCGAGCAAGATGAGTTGTCGATCACGTGGAAATCGAGCGGGGTCGGGCCGCCGCCGTAGCGCAGGATCGTATCGGGCATGCACGCTTCCGAAATCGGGGGAGCGCCATCGCACTCCCCCTGTTCCAAAGCCTAGAACACATTCTGCGAAACAGCCGCCAGCTGCGCACCGGGCAGGTAGCGCGGCAAGGCCAACAGCAGACCCGCGACTTGCGTGACCGTGCCGCCGGCACCCACCGTGATTTTCAGGCGTACGAACTTCTCGACCCCGCCACTGATCTCCTCAGCCGCCGCTTCGATCGTGGCGATCTTGTTGTCATCCGTCGCGCTGAATTGCACAATGGTTTTGCCTGAGATGGTTGTCGGCGAGCCAAAGGCCGACAGCTCATCGCTTTCGAGCAGTGCGTCCACCGTGCGATCCGTGTTGCCCAGCTGAACGTAGGCGATGACCCGCGACGCATTTTCCATATCGACGGCGTCGGAAGTCAGCACGGCTGAAGCCGCAGCCGCCGTTGGATCGATCTTGGCGATCACGGGTACATCCTGATAGATGTGAGACGGGAATCCTTTGGACATGTTCGGCTCCTGAACCTGATTCGCTGATCAGGTAAGTGACACAAAAGGCGAAACGGTGTTCGTGCCATCGGCTAGCGTGATCGCCGCATTCAGCCACGGTTGCCCATCCACGCGATGCGTGAAGCGCCATGCCACTTGATCGTTCGTAAAGAAGGCATGCTCGCTGAATGCGATCTCCAGCATCTTTCGATCACCGATCACGTAGTACGACCAGTCGGCCAGCAGCACATCGAAGGCCGTGCCCGATGCTGCCATCTTTTCGCTGAATAGAACGGGCAGCCCGTACAGCGTCGCCGGCGCGCCCTTCGTCACATCCGGCGCCCAGGCGACAACAGTATTCGTCGTGCTCAACTGCAACAGCGAATCGATGATGAACGGATGCACAACCCACACCGCTTTCTTGTGCGAAGACGGCACAAGCCGCTTCATCATCCCACGCACATCGGCCAACTCGAAGTCAGCGCCCGCCGCTAGGCGGGTCACACTGATCGTCGCCGGCGCTGTTTCGACGCCGAGCGGTTTGCCGACACCATTGCCGCGCAGGAAGGCGAAATCTTCGTACCAGCCAATCGCGCCGCCAAACAACCGTCTGAGCAGCGCCTCAAGTGCGATGGCGCTATCCTCGCGCAGTTCCGCAGAGACCTTCGTGTAGCCGCCGAGTTTCCAAGCGGTCAGCGACATCTGACGGAACTTCGGCTCGCGCTCGGTCACCGCCGCAGCCTCCTCCAACCAGCCTGCAATGAGACCGCCGTAGAAGGCTGTGTTGCCGGCGGTCGGCGCTGTGGTCTGATCCAGCATCGGCAGTACGGCGGTGCGCGCCGTCATCGGATAGGGAAAGGCACGCGGTCGAACGATGCTATCTTCAGCAGCGATCTGGTACAGCTCCGCTGTGAACTGCTGTGGCACGAGATAGCCACCCGCTGTACCAGACTGTTCGCCCAGCGCCTTTCCATCTGGTTCATCGTCCGCCGAGCGCGAATGATAGATTTCGTGCAGCCGTTTCTTATCATCCCGGCGAATGGCGAGCAGGAAGTCGGCGAAGCTAACTGCCTTCTTATCGCTCATGCCACCGCTGGTCGAAACATAGCCTGCATTGCGCAAGGCCGGTTCGTCCTCGAACCGCTTCAGCACGCGCGACACCAGGTCAGTCTCGGCGCGTTGCTCGGCTTCCTTCTCGTCGATTTGCTTTTTCAGCACATCGACTTCATTGAGCAGGCTATCGGCCTGCGTGTAGCTCTTCGCGTCAGCGGCCGCTTTGGCTTCGGCCACTTTCGCCGCATATTGCTTCTTCAACTCGTCCAGGTTCATCGTATCACCTCACTATACAGAATTCCCGCTCGGCCAATCGCAGGCGGGTCAGTACGCTAGCAGTGAGTAAGGCGACCTTCTCAGGTTCGTCTTCCGGCTCGGCTGCGGATAGAACTTCGTTGAGTGTATCGAGTGCCCGTTTCAACTTCTCGATATTCGCGCTAGACAGCACGCGACCGACTTTGAGTGCGGCAGGATCGAGACCCTGTGCGGCTCTTGCCAGTTCAATGAGTTTGAAATCGGGAGGCTCTTTGTCGAACTGAGCATAGTGCTTAGATAGATGATTGTATACAGCGCGTCGATCCGCGTCGGGGATGTCCACACCCCCGCGTGCGCCCAGTAGCGCGCCCATCGCAGCCGCTGCGCCGCGCCACACGGCTTTGCCCACGCCGCTCGCGCCGGCCTGATGATGCGGCAACTTGCAACCGCTATACGTCTCTGGCGGCATCGACTCGCACCAGGCGAAGTGTGCCGCGATGCGGCGTTTATCGCCCTCGCTCAAATCCTCCCACGAGTCGCTCGTAAAATCATTGAGCGTAGGCCCTGACCAGGCAGTGCCTTCGTCGGCTGTGCCCGTATCGCGGTAGGGCACAGCGACTTTGCTCGCCAACGTCGCCTCGTTCATTCCCCAATTCACATCGCTCGTATCGTACAAGCGCACCTCGCGCAGATTGCGAATCTGCGTGCCTTTGAGTTGCGGATGCTCCTCGAAATCGACCTTGATGGGATCGTAGCCAAATGACATCTCAGTAATAGCGCCCTTGGCGATGCCTTGCAAGATTTCGTTGCCGCGCGGGGTATCAAGGTATTCACGCGTGACTTGCAGCGCGCCCGTCGCATCGGGGTAACGTTGCTTTAGATCATCGGGCAGATCGGCGCGTCCCACTTCACGCAATTCAAGCACGACCGCAGTCGGTGGCTCCGAGGATTGATGCTGCCATAGATGCTTAATACGCTTGGCTTGCTCACTGATGGTTTTGGCAAATGCACCTCGCCAAGTCCGATCGCCACCCGCGTCAATGTTGCCCAACACGCCGGAGAAACCAATGACTGTGCGGCCCTCGATCTGCTTGATGAAATGCGGTGTGTCTTTGTACTCCACTTGTGATCTCCAATTTTCTCCTGCGCAGCAGAAAAACAAAAAGCGCGGTCACTCTCTCGCAGAGTGCCGCGCGCCGTAACGCGAAATGTTTGGTTGATTAGCCATTCAGATTATACGAATGTTCGACCTGCTTTGTGGCCTTGCCAGATATCAATAGTTCGCCCGTTGAAAGCCAACGTGATTATAAATGGTTTCCCATCGCGTGTCAACTTATCCAGCAGCGCACGCAATCGTTCGATCAGCCGTTCGTTGGCAGTGATGTAGCGCACTTCAACAGGTAGTGTTGGCGTCGTCAGCGTTTCGTCCATCGTTCCACCCTGTCACTGTGTTGGATTCGTTCTTGGGTTGTCGCAATAATCATACCCAGACGAAATGCTATGAACACAATCAATCCATAGAACCAATGAGTATGGCCCAATATGAGGATTGCAACTATCAGGCCAATAGTGCACAGGGCCATTATCGCCGTATCTATTATTTCTTGCTTATCCATCGTCTCACCATCGCCTTGAACAGCTCACGAATCTCGCCGCGCTTCGCATCCAGGTGCATCTTGAGTGTCTTCCATGTGCCTCGATGGTAGCGCGCCTGCGGCCCACGCCCACCCACCGACTCATGACCGATGACCCACGGCGCATAGACAATGTTAGTGCCGACTGTACCGATTATATCATTGCCGATACTTTTCACTTGACTTGTCAGTGTACGACCGAGTGTACCGGTGCGACGATAGGGCACTCTGCCCTGCGATACCAGCATCATCACATAGCGGCGCTGCTTGTCGCTGACGAAGCGCATTGGGCGACGCGAAGGCGCTGGATACCTTGCCGCTTCGCGTTGAACGAGTGCTGTGGCCTGTGTCATGGCCTTGACCAAATCGGCTTGCAAGGATGTATCCATGCGCTTGAGCTTGGCACGCAGCTCTTTAATACCGCGAATCTCAATACCGATGTTAGCCACAATACTTCCGCACCTCAGACAATTGTTTCTTCAAATCAAGTACGTAATCCCGATATCCATTTAGATGGCCGCCTATCAGGATGATCCTAGCCGCTTGACGCCAGATTTCATAATCACGTTGCTTCTTGAGTCGAAGTGGATAACGATCCAAGATAGGAATGATGATATGGCAAATACTTCCTATATCACTGATACACCATTCAATTTGAGGGTTCTTGTTTCCACGTGCTGGGGTTCTATAAAAGCATCCACAGCGCAATAAACCCAACTCTTGTTGCAAAAAACTTGATTCATCATCTCTCATCTTGATTCTGAGTCTGCAGGTAATATTCATAGTATTCTTTGTGGCACTAAAGGTAAAACATCCCTCGCCATCAACCAATCCACTGAACCAACCACACCATATCGGATCGGGATCAAAGTCAATTCCAAGCGCTAATTGAAATTGCTCAGGCACAGTATTACTCCAGTCAATGCCGACATTTGCCATTTGACTTCTTCCAGAATTGTCCTATAATCCTACTACCCCCCACACAGGGAGAGCGAGATAGGTGACAGCCTGTTTCGCTCTTTCTCATTTCAGGTTGTGAGTTAATATCAATACAATCCATGTTCTTCATTATGGCATTCCTCGCAAAGCACCTGTAGATCATCTAAATCTTCATCACCTAATCTTGCATATGTTTTATGATGAACATGCAATATTCCTCTAAAACCACATCGTTCACAACGATAATGTGCGAGTTTTAATGCTCGTTTTCGCATTACCCGCCAATCTCCCGATTCAAGATATTCTTCATAGAATGCGCTAGTCATGTGATGGTTTCCTGTATCACTGGACTGAGCCAGCAGCGGCAATTCTTGACGATAACACCGTTGCAGGTGTATAATCCATAGGGATCAACCTGGAGATCATACACATGACCAGAAAAATCGAATTGTCTAACCTGAACAACCTGCTCGAACGATATATCGCGGGTGAATCTGAGAATAAAATTGCGCGTGTGGCCGGAATCAATCGGTGGACTTTTCGCCGCAGGCTGCTTGAGGCTGATATTCAACCCAGAAGTCGATCCGATGCTGAGCGACTCAAGTGGCGAAACATGACTCTCCAACAGCGCGTGGCCCAAGTTGCTGCTGCTCACGCCTCCATGAGAGGTCGCCCCGTGTCTCTCAAGAATCGTCTGGCTCAGGCCATTGGCAAAGAGCGCGCCCTGTCCCATGCTGTCCCTATTGAATTCTATCTCCAGCGCGCTTTGTTTAAGCATGGATTGCCAGCCACTCTGCAAAAGGCCATTGGGCCATATAATGTTGATCTGGCCCTTAATAAACTGTCCATCGCCATAGAAATCTTCGGCGGCAATTGGCACACTTCGGCGAGTCACAAGCGGCGACACTTCAAGCGAATGAAATATTTGCTCAATCAGGGCTGGACGGTTGTCGTCATTTGGATTGATGCACGCCGCCACCCCCTCGATGTTGGCGCAACACGCCACTTGATCGCCCTGGCTGACGAGATTCGCAGAAATCCATCCCTGCCGCCCCAGTATCGGGTGATTCTGGGTAACGGTCAATTGGCGTCCCGAAGCAAGTCTTATCTCAATACATCGACCGACATAAAACGATTGAGCTGCGCCTGTGATGAATCCGGGCGCAACTATTTCGTTGCCCGGTAATATGCAGCGTACATGCGCTGGTGGCTCGGTATCGCCACTTGGAAAGGGATCGCCGATTGCCACGACTTGACCGCTATTGATGTTGCATGGCCCACTGGGATCGCCATTATCCACTAATGAATCTTCTGCGGTATTCCACTGCATCTGCTCGATCACGCCCGCTGCGCGCCATGCCTCGATATTTCCCTGTGCGAAAGCCCGCGTCACCTCCGTGACGCCGATCATCTCGGCGCGCACCGGCCCAAACATCGGCATCAAGGTTTCCGTTAATGCGCTCAATGGATCACCACTGGCCGTCCACGCCGACAAGCTCTCTCGCAGAAACGTTCGGCTCGTGTCGTTGATAGCCGTCACCAGGTCGAACGTATAACGCTGCGCCCAGTCGCGTACAGCCTCGTTAACAAGCGCGAAATCAATGTCAATTTCAGCCAACGGCACAAGCGACAAGCCACCCGCCGCACCGTCGATACCGGCATCGACCACCAGTGGATAGAGCAGGTCGTAAAGCGCCTCGTTCTCGCCAGTCCAATTGATTGCCATTTTCTCCTGCGGATCAGTCCTCGCAGTCGATCAACCAATCGCACGAATCCACGCCGCCGCCCACGAGCGGGAACTCTAGGATCGCCTCGTACTGCTTGCCGACCGTCATCCCGCTGCGCAACACGCTCTTCGTCGTGATGACCTGAGCTGCGATGCTGTTCGCGCCGCTGGTCGTGGTCGCTGTGACGTCCATCTTCTCCGGATGCTCCAGGATCGTCAGCGTCGGCGCGCCGGTTGGCGCGCCCCATGAGGCGGGGATCGTCGCATTGAACGGCCGCGCGAATCCTTTGCCGATGGGTATGGGTGATTCGATGGCGCGTCGTTCGCTCATTCGCGTTTATCCGGTAAGGTCAAATTCGTGCTGCGTGTATTGAACGATAAATCCACACGGCGCTTCTTGAACGTTAACGTTAGACTGCGATCTCGGAATGTCAATTCCAATGGCTTGACCAGCGCTGCATCAGGCCCGATCGCAATGAACGGGATGCGATAGGCTTCGGCAATGGCCCTGGGCAGTAGGCTGAGCCGTCTTTCGTCGATTGCCCGTCGCAGTTCGATGGGCAGTTCGACGAGTAGTTCAGGTGGGACGGTAACATGATAGGCAGCATAGGCTTCAGCCGCGGCGCGCGCCAGTCCGCGTGGTAACTCGGCCAGCCCGCGCCGCAGTTCTTCGGGCAGATCACCCACACCGCCGAAGGTGACTGGGATCGAGTAGGCTTCTTTAGCAGCACGCGGCGCTGAACGCGGTGTGTCGAGTAGGAATCGTCGTAGTTCATCGGGTAACTCGGCGACATCTGCGCCAGTAAACAGCGGCCACAGCCAGTAAGCACCTGTGCTGGAACGCGGTAGAAAGAGCCGTCGCGCATCAATCGTTTGCCGCAGCTCGAGTGGTAATTCGATGGCGGCTTCGGCCGGAATTGGCAGCGCGATGAGGCCATACGCTGTCGCACTACCGCGCACATCTCGACGTGGGACGACGAGCAGCACGCGGCCCGGCGGCGTATCAAGTTCGACGACATCTGCGCCGGTGAACGTCGCGGCGATTCGGTAGGCATCGCTGGCCGCATATCGTTCTCGACGCGGGATGACCAGAACATCGCGACGCAACTCCTGCGGCAGATCGCCCACGCCAACGAATGTCGCGGCAATCTCGTAAGCACTGAAGCCGGCGCGCCGTTCGCGACGCGGATCGCCGATGGCGGTGCGGCCCGGCGGCGGCGCTTCGGCAGCGACATCCGGCGGTGGCGGCGCTGGAAAGCGCCAATGCCAAGCCGCTGCATCTTTGCGCCGCCGCTTTTGCCAGAATAGATAGTCCGACACATCGAGCCTCGCGCCCGGCGGCAGTCGCCGCTTGCGCGGTTCACGTCGCGCCGTTTATCTCAATCCTCTTTCCAACCCACGCCAAACGTCGCCGTGCTGGTGCCAGTATCATTGGTGCAAGTGACCTCGCCGGTAGCAATACCGCCGATGATAATCCACTCTTCACCTGGTGCCATCAGCACGCGTCCGATGCCACCGTGAAAGTTCCATGCGGTAGCATACAAACCTGTTGGCGAAGCTGGAATAACTGGATTGGTTGTGAACTCGCCGAAGCGCAGCCGCGCGGTGGACGATGGATGCGACGATTCGACCAGTCCAATGGCCGCGAAGGTCGCGCCGGCCGTGGTAGGTCTCACCCAACGTGTGCGCGCGGCGGTTGAGGTCGTGATTTCACCACCCCAACTCACTTCAGCCACGAAGCCGAGTTCACCTGCTACATCGGCTTCGAGTGTCCAGTTCTCGACTTGTGCGGCAGCTGCTCGCTGTCCAAAGAAATACGCCATCTTCTCATCTCCTAGAGAGCAACGCCCTTCGCGCTGCCCCACAATTTGCGCGGTGTGCCGCCCAGCGCAATTTCCACTTGTCGCATGAACGGCGCACAGCCCTCGGTCTGCATCCGATTATAGCACGGCCAGCACACCGTCGCATCGCAATTATAGCACCATCCACCCTGCTTCACGTATTTGCGGATGGGCACGATAGCTTGGCAGTGGCAGCACGTCACCGCATCGTGCTCGTCGAGTATGCCACCGCTGGCGCGATTATCGTTCATCACGTAGGCCATTGTTTCTCCTTAAGGCACAGACATCAGACGTCTGCCTATTAAAAGTTCATCTGGAAATAGCGCAGATGGCTTGAGTGACACGACGATCATCGCCCAGTCTACCGCCGCGCTCAGGTCATTCAGATCGCCTAGCTGCGTTGAGGCCGGCGGCGTCACGGGACCTTGATACCACAGGTCGGCGTTCGTGATGTTGCCACCCGTGCCGGCGCGCACATTCACCAGGATCGCCGTCTCGCCGGCTGGCACAGTCAAGTTTACATTGCCGCGATGCCAACCGCCCGCGACGGCCCAGGCGTTGTCCGATATTGTGGTGACGGCCTGCAGCATGTCGTTGTCATCCACAGCCGGGCCAGCATTCGTCGCAAAAGCCTCCACACCATCGTCAGTCGTCGTATCGACACCAGAGAACTGTTGCGCGATGCCGACGACGGGTAGCAGATTGCCCGTCACGGTGATCGTGATGCTGCCTGTCGTTGGACTCGCCCCACGTCCCCGCCACAGTGCGATGCCGCCTTCATTTTGTGTGTTGTCAACATTGGCGATTGATGTCCAGGTCAGACTGTTGCCTGCCACAGAAATCGCGATAGTCTCGTTCCGCTGAGCGATTGCCAAAAGAACCGGATTATTCGCCGTCGGCGTCCAAGATGGTAGCGTCAGTGTGTCGCCTGTTGTGATGCTGCCACTGATAGCTGATCCGTCTAATGCGATAGCCATCGCTTACCTGCACGACCACGTTGCTTGCGCGACGAAATTCCCGAAAGACACGTCGAGCTGGCCTGTCGCCGGATCGATATCGACATCGAAGCGCGGCCCGGTCAAGGCTAGGCTCATCAGCGGAAAAGGTGGTGTCAATGTGAATTCTCGGAATTGCACCGGATTGTTTCTGCGCCAAACGCGCACCACCACGACACACGCGCTCAGATTGAATGCGTTTAGCGAGATCATCTGGAGCGTCGCATCGTCAACGTTGGCTGACAGGATAGCGCGTCCATCGTCGAATCCAAAGAGGTCAAGCGTTTGAATCGCCAAGATAGGCTACCTCACCTCGCATCCGCTAGGATGCGTTGGCGCAGATCATCGAAATAGCGTTCCAAACGGCGCATCATCTCGCGTTCGCGTCGCCGCCGCCGGTCATCGTCCGGCGCGTTCGGCGCTGCCTTGCCAGCCTTGCCATTCGGGGATCGCTTCTCCGGCTGCTCGGTTTCTTCATGCATTGCGAATCCCACCAGATCGCGCGCCTCAGCGCGGTCAATGATGCCATCGCCCGGTAGCGGGTTGTACAGTGCCTGCGTGGCCTGCGCCTGCTCCAGTTGCGCCGCCTGCATAATCTCTAGTCGCTGCGATTGAAACTCCAGGCGCAGATTAAGAGGCGACAGAAATTGCAAGTTGATCTCGGACTCGATCCATTCCGCCATAGGAATCACTTTTGTGATATAGAAGCCGTACCACTCCGATTGCGCCGTCGCGAAGTTGGCGGCCTTGCCATCCAGCACGGTTGGCGGAATATCGTGCGCAACAGCCACGTCGTCGCGTGCCTCGGCAATCAACTCCGGCATCCGCGCATCGCGTATTGTTTGACCGATGTTCCTCACGTCCACGCCGGCGCGCACGGCCAGTACGCGGAATACATTGCGCAGTCCGGTTGCCATGCGCTTGAAAAAGCCTTCGATGCGTTGCAGCTCTTCTTCCTGTGTTGCAGTCGGCACAATGACCAGTGAGGTCTGCACCATGCCACCCGCGTAAAACTTTGAGGCAACGCGGTTAGCCGCCCACAGCAGCGATGCGGCTTCGACTGCCGTTGCGGATGGCGCAGTATCGGCCTCGATCTCACTATCATCATTCGGCAAATGGAAATAGATAATCTGTTCGAGCGGGAAATCTCTAGTACTGGAACTGAAACCGATATTGAATCCGGTGAGACCTCGTTCTCGATCAACAATCGGTTTGACCGACTTGGCGGGTATGAAACGCGGCATGACATTGCGCCCCAGGCGATTGGATTCCAGCAGCCAGTAAGCGCGGCCATTTTTCTCGATCGAGCGCGCAGTGAGATTGAGCAGGCGCGGCAACTGCAAAGCAAACGGATTGCTCTCGGCTACATCTTCCTCGCCACTCCATAGCGCAAACGGCACATGCGCTACAGCATTGGCGATGAGGTTGACGGCGCGCCGCTCCCAGGGCACGAAGCGATATGCCTGCTCGACGGTGAGCAGCGCATCGCGCATTGTCGCATCATCGCGCGGGCCAGTGAGGAACTCATGCAAAGCATCCAGACGGATCGGCCCGCTGATCGTCGCTTTGGAGCCAGACAGCGGTGAGGTAATGCGCACATCGTAGCGCATAAAATTACCAACCTACCTCGAACAGAATGAGCGGCGCTGTATCCGCCAGGCCGTGCCACGCCAGCGCCAGTGCCATGACCGTGTCATCGTGCATCCCGCTCGGCGCGCTGTAGCGGAACAGGCCGGCTGCGCTACGCTGCGATTCAAAGGCTTGCAATTCGCTGATCAATGTCGGATCATTGAGAATAGCAATCTCGCCATGCTCGAAAGCCGATTGTAAAGCGCGAATGATAGCATCCTTCGTCGCGCTGGTAGTGACGAATGGCGTGATATTCAGGCCACGCCGAATCAAGTTTTCGACGACGGGCTGGCCGGCGCTGTTGGACTCAACAATCATCGTCGTCAAGCCGTAACGATGATAGGTGGCTGCCAGCCGGTCTTCCAGCGTCGCAAAGTCCACACGATTAAACCGATCCTGATAGACCTGTTGTTTCGTCGTCACATCGATCACACTGCATACCGTGAAGTCTACAGCCTGCGCCACATCCACACCGGCGATGTAAGTATGGCCGTCGATGCGTTCTTGCTCGTGCACTGTGGCCGCCTCGACGACGCGCCGAAACACACCGCCCGCATCGTCCACAAACTGCGCCTCGAATTCCTGTGCAAAGACTCGCTCCGGCAATGCGCGTTGCGCCGCTTCAATCTCGGCCGCCGGAATGAATGGATTATCACGCGTCGGGAAACGATAGGCGCTCACCTCGCTGGAGTGATACAACCGCCAGAACCAGTTATGGCCTTTGGGTGTGGAGATGAGCAACGCGCCACCATTGCGATCGGCCAGCGCCGGGCGTAATGCCGCCTGCCAGGCATCTTCGGCAATCAACGCGCATTCATCGAGCACCACATAGTCCAATCCTGCGCCGCGCAGTGAATCGGGGTTGTCGGCGCTGCGCACAGTGATGCTGCCGCCGGTTGGCAGTTCGAGGTAGTGTTCGATTTCATTCTTCTCAGTGTGCGCTTCGATCAACACCTGTTTCAACTCCCGCCACACCAACGAGGCCATGCGATACGACGGCGAGATCCACCACACTCTACCGCCGCGCAGGGCGATGTCGATCGCCGTTTCGATGCCAAGCGTCGTCTTGCCCCAACGTCGTCCACAAGCCAGCACCTTGAAGCGCGCCGGCGTGTTCATCACCTGCCGCTGCGTCGGGTGCAGTTCCGGCAGCGGGATGCGTTTGGTGATGATGCTCGACGACAAGGCGGGTCGTCGATTCCGTCGGCGCTTCGGTAAGTCGCGCGCGGGTCTTGTCATACCAGACGATTGCGCCGAGGTTGCCTTCATTGCACAGCTCCATCAGTTTGCTGCTGACGATGTTGAGCGCAGCGGCCTTGCCTCTTTTGATGGCCTCCACAAATTCCACGCTCTCGATTTTGCGGCGACGCAGAGTTTCATCGCTGACACCGAGGCTATAGCAAATCTGTATATCGGTCAGGCCGATGCCGGCCAGCCGTTCCACTTCAGCAATATCGATTTCTTTACGCTTGCGTCCAGGTTTCATGGCGCTAGCCTCGCCTGCGAATATCGCCGCCGGATAGAACGGGAACTGTCCTAGTCATCGAGCCTCAAGGGTCCCCAGGCCAACCAGTCCAGAGCCATTATGACGGCGATGGTGCCAGTTACGCCCACAACTAAACCCGCCAGAAATACGATCACGATCATGATCGCGCTCCCACGATACCTGGAATATCGCTCGGCGCGCCACGTTCGTCGACCCAAACTTCATGCGCGAACGCCGGATCGGACGCACTCACCACGAATGAGATGGCAGCCAATGGCCTCCGCTCAGACAGACCCGACAGCGCGCGCCAGTAGTCCACATACTGCTGCCCCTTGACAGCCTTCGGCGTTGACAGATCGACGTTGGCAAACTCGGTGATGATCGTCGGCCTACCGAGATCGGCGAATCGCTGCCAGTAATAACCATGCTCCGGGTGTGTCATCTGCTCAGCAAACTGCCAGTAAGAGTGTGCGCCGATCCAATCGACCAAGCCGGCCCGGATCAGCGGTGGAATCGTCGGCAGCCATTCTACGACGTTAGGCTGCGGCGACAGGCCAGGATAGCCGAGCAACAGTGAAGGAAATTCGGAGCGAATCCTATGCGCCACGTTGCTGTAGTAGGCGACGAACCCCTCGGCGTTGAGCCACTTGTCGCCGAGTCCTTCGGCGGGAAGATTCGGCTCGTTGTGAATCTCGACGTATCGCACCATCTTATCGCGCAGGCATGCCAGCCAAGACTGGTGTACTGCGAAGAAGTTGCCACTAGTCATGGCCGGATCGCGCATGTCGGCGAACATACGGAATATGATGCGATCAGGCGGTACGCGCGCCAGAAGCGCATCCAATTCCTCAAATGAGCCATTGGATTTCAGCTTCGCCCATTCAACGCGAGCCGCATCGAACGCGGCGAAGTCGGCGGGTCGGCTATTGCCATCGGCGCGCATCTCCAGGCCGACGCCGACTCGCTGTGGGGGTGGGGGCGGAGGCGGGGGGGGTGGGGGTAGCGGCACACCGAACGTACGATATTCGATGAGCGTCGGTGCAGTGGCATAGGCATAGTGCAGGTTGACCAAACTCTCCAATGCGATCTGTCCACCCTGACGATCCACATCATACACGATGACGCGATGACCGATCACATTCGCCGCACGTGAAAAGGCGGAATCGAAGCTGAACGTAATCTCGCTACGGGTCGGATAAGCAACCTCCTGCAACAGATCATATTCGGCCAGTGTGGTATTCTGTGGTGCAAGATAGGCTAGTTTGTTCCAAGTGCGTGGCGCGGGTGGCGGCGGGGGTGGCGGCGGAGGCGGCGGGAGCGCGGGCGTTGGATGTGCGATGATCCAATTCGCCAGTTCGGGAAACGCCTCCTGGTAATTCCAACCATGCCAAGTCCCGCCATCCAGGGTGAAGATGTTGCAGGCGATCACATGGCCGTCCTTCATCAACTCGGTGTCGTACCAGCCGAGCTCATCCATGAAGGCCATTATATTTCCACCCATAGCCTCAAGAGAATCTGGGGCACACTCCGTAATAGCAATTGGGAGTAGCGCATCATTTTGCATTAAAAATTCGGCCAAGAAACGGTAGCGTAGCGCATGGTACGGGGCACTCCCGCGCAGAGTGCCGCCGCTAAATATCCCATATTCATGCAGGCCGAGGATGGCGCCGTGTTCCCGGACGGAGCGACAGGCACGAGCAACGGCGCGATAGGTCGCTCCGCCATCGTCGCTCGGCATGAACGGCGTTCCTGTCGAGGAATTGAAGACGCATATCTTGAAGTTGTCTAATGCGGCCAGTCGCGCCATCTCGATATAGAAATCGGCCTGCCACTCGTAATGGCTGTCGATCTCGTTCAGGACTTCCCAGTAGTCTACGTAAGCGTGATTCTGCATCCAAGTGGGTCTGGCCTCCGCGTACCAGACGGCGGCCTGTTCCTGGGGTGAACTGTCGAAGTTTATTGCCCCATCCAGTCTTGGAATCTGACCGATAGTAACTGTCCTACTGTCAACGGCCTTAGCCTCGGCTAGAGCGCCGAACTCACCCAGACTCTTGACTGAGGCCATTGGCTGGTTGGTATCTGCACAAGCCCGCAGTGCAGCGCCAAAACCGCTGCGTCGTGAACCAGAGATATGTACACCCAGCTTGCTCATCGCAAATACCGCCATTGAGCATGAAGACGATGCTGCTGCGCCGCTTCAAGCAGATATTGGCAAGGCAATGTGTGATAGGCCGCGTTGATGAAGCGGCAGGCATTGTCGAACCCGCGATAATATTCGGTGCGCCAAAATATGTAAACGAAATCGATGGCCGAGCACAGAATGAGATTTAGAATCGAAGACAGCAGGACGAGACGCAAAATGCTCATCTTTTACTCATCCTATTCATAATCCATTCAATCCAATAGAGAAGGTTCCTCATCCTCATCCTATTTTTGCAGAGTTTGACTGCTGGGCGCGAAATAGCCGGCTAAATCCAGCAACTGACGCAAACGCAGACCGCGAATGCTAATCATTCTATCGAATGCTTCCTGAGAGTACATGTGTTCCAGATATTGGCTGAGAATTCCAGCGATTTCGTTCGCCTCGCGTAAAGCGATATCGGCCGTTGGCGAAATCCAAAGGGGATTGGATTGATTACTAGTACGTTTTCTCTTCATGCGAATTCCTTATCAAGGCAGAATCGAACGGATCATCCTGACATATCGTTATTCGGCATTTGTCCATTCCCGCGAAAGCATCCTCAGATACTTATTTTTCAATTCGCGCAGTTCCCGATTTCCGTTCGCCATCCGGCTTCGCCTTTCGCCCAGCTGCCAACTGACATCGACGATTCGACCCTGGAATGGGTGTGCCTCGGTCAATAAATCAAGTCTCACAATGCCGTCCGACTGAACCACGATCCATCCGCCTCGATCGATACACGTCCATTCCCGGCTACTGATAGACCAGCGCGACCACAGGGGGAATTGTTTCGGGCACGCCAGCCCGTCGCCCGTCCAATCCTGCCACCGCTCCCCGCTCGCCGTTCGCGAAATGCATCGATCCTCGACGAAAATCGCGCAATTGATGCCGCCTAGCCAGGGCTTATATACGCTGATCCGAGCGCGCGCCGGCTGCGGCGCGTTGATCGGCATCAGTAGGATTGCCAGAATAAAAATCCTCAAAATCATGATTTGGGTGATTGCCCGCGCTGCAAATTAAGCATGGTGGACGTTTGTTCATCGTGCCGAATCATGACGTCGGTCAGCATCCTAATCTGCTGCGTCAGAGCATACAACGCGGCGGCGTGCGATTCCAAGCCGACGCGGAACAATTCGCGCTCCTCGGAGAAAAATTTGCGCCATTGCTCATCGCGGCGCTGAATCACGTAGATAATCAGCACCACGAACGGGATTTGCGTGATCAGAGAAGTGAAATCAATGCTCATGTGAATGCGAATACGGGGCGGACGCACAAGGAGCGCGCACCATGCGACGCGAGATCGGGCGCGTCCGCCCCATTCCGCCCGATCTTATTTCTTGGACAGCGCGAACGAGATCGGCTCGTTCTTCAGGAACTTCAGCACGACCGTCAAAAGAGCGACGGCCAGCAGCAAGTAGGGCACGACTTCGGGCGGAACAATCTCCAGCCCTGCTGCAGTCTGAAGAAATGCGATGAGTGCCGACACGATCTGAATCAGCACTGCCACATCAATCAACGCTTTTCGTGTGTTGCTCATATGAACACCTCCTGCGCAGAATTATAAGTACGACGCGCCGAATTGTCAATTACATATTTGTGACAATCGGATCATGTTTTCGGATTGCCGAGAACAATTAACAGAAAGGCCAAGCCAATGATGGCTAGAAGCCATAATATTGCGCTCCCAATGAATTCAATCATCATCAATCCTGTCGATTCTCGATTTGAAGTGGACGAATTTTTCCATTGCAAATATTACAGCATGATCGGGATGTTCCATCGCGTCCAGAAGCGGCCCGATGGCTTGCATCAATTCCACCGCACCGCTGCGGCCTATTCCGCGCAGATGCAACGATTCGGCTATCCACTCGGCGGCGCGGATGGCGATTTGCTGATCAGGAACGTCGAGAATTTGGAGGACAGTCAGGGAATCTTCGCTGAAGCCCCGCAGTGCAATCATACTTGCCTGATTTCCTTGGCCAACTCCTCGACCGCTTGCGCGATCTGAGCAATCCGCCGCTGCTGATCAACCGAGACGCGACCAGACATCGTGGCTGCTATCGCTGCTCTTGCCGCCGTACCGAGATTCTTCACCGCGCGCGTCAAGGCCGCATGGATTGGCGGCGTGGTCGGCTTGCCATTGCGCCGCTGAGCCCGGAACACATCCAGCGGCACAAGCCGGCCGCCATACGCGACGGATTCGTCCAGCCGCTCGCGCAGCACGATGGACGACTCGACGCCGCGCTGCACGGCCTCGCGCTTCACCACGTCGCGCAGCCAGGTGTAGGTGCACAGATCGGCGTATTCATCCAGGAAATCACCGAACTCGCGCTCCAGCCAGGCCCATTGGCGCAAAGTTTCCCCGGACTTATCCTGCAACTCGCGCGCCAGATCGCGGTATATCTGCGCCTTCGGCCCGCGCCTGGCGCTGGGCAGCCGCTGCCAGGCGGCCTCGGCCTTCATGATGATGCGCGCAATGTGGCGGCGATTGGCCTGCGCATTCATGCCCAGTGATCGGAATTCTTGCAAAATATCGTCGCCGAGCAGGATGGGAATGAGTGAGGCGGGTACGGGCGTAACATCGGCGGTCATGGAACGGCGTCCTCGGCGGCGAACATTTCGACCTGGATGGGACTGTCCGATGCGAGGCAATGCGTCGAAAACCACACGACTTCATGTTGCCGATTTTCGCGGCCGTGTCCATTGCCAAACAAGCCATATCCGCCGTGCGCTTTCCAGTAGAGCGGTGTCCAATCGGCAGCCCGCAACTCGTCATCGTGCTCGCCGATATAGCCGCATAGTGCGATGCGCATGAGCGGATTACGACCTTGCTCGATGGCCCAGCGCCGGCAATCATGCGCAACCGTCATATTTTCGATCTCGTAGACTTCACTACGACCAACTTCCGCGCTATAAGGCGGATCCAGGAATACCGCGGTCACGCCTTGCATGAACGATGCTGTGGGTCCGCACACACGCAACCAATCGCCGCAGCATATGCGCACACGGCGCAGGCGCTCGGCCAGCGCGCGCATCCAGTCGAGCAAGCCCAGATCACCATCGCCTGCTTGACCCGCATTGGCCAAATGGACGAGCCGGCGCTGCACACCCTGACCCGCACCGCCCAAATGGACGCGCTTGCGATACACACCCCGACCCGCATCGCCCAGGTCGATGAGCCGGCGCGATCCATCCTCCATCTCGACAGATTGCCATGGCCCGTCGCCTGAGCAAAAGCCACTGCCGATCCAGCAGGCCATACCCCACACCCACCAGCCGGCCGCCTTCACGTCGTAATAGTCCGGATCGCCTTCGAGCAAGCCGGGCAGCAATTCTTTATGATTTTGTACGAGCCAAATATGCCGAGCGTGCAGATCATTTTCGTAGACCGGCTGATCGGCATGCTGCGCCACGCCCTTCGGATCGTGCTGTAAGGCGCGCCAGAAATTGGCAATAAAGCCGGATGCATCGTTGATCGTTTCAATCCAATTGACATTCGGCGACCAACCTGGACGCTTCAGCAGCACAGCTGCACTGCCGACGAAGGGTTCAATGTAATTCGTCACATCCGCGCCGAGGCGTTGCCACACTTTGGCGGCGATGCTGGATTTCCCGCCAAAAACGGGAAGGGCGATTTCATTTGTCCATCCGCATCGGCGCTATCGCGTTCATTTCCCACCGCGTCATCGGCCTGCGCTCGCGCGGCCGTTCAACGGCCTGTGCACACCGCACCAGGAACTGCAATTCGTCGCGCGCCAGACGAGTGTCGTGACCATTCAGCCTGCCGTCCAACAATGCCTCAGCCAGCGGCGCGCCGCGGATGCGCAGACCGAGCGCGGGGAAATTAATCATCCATCCCCCCTCAAATCGCTCCCGCCGACCAGCGCCCGCACCGCATCCCGCATCCGCGACATGAGGTAGGCCCACTGCTCACCCATCTGCTCTGGATCGGCATTCGTCACGATCGCCGTCGCTCTGTAGTGGCGGTCGTTGTACCGCCTATCGAGAACGGACGTGAGAGCCATCTGCGACCAATCGCGGCTAGGAATGCGGTCAACCTCGTCGATCGCCAGAAAGCGATAGGACGAGAATCGAGCATACACCGTCTCGGCGCGCTGCTCAGCATCGTCGCCGAACGTCGCCTTGACGCTTTCCAGCAAATCGAACGCGGAAATATACCGGGCCGACACCTCGGCGCGGATGAAAGCGCCGACCAGCGATTTCAGGATGCCTGACTTTCCGACGCCATAATCACCATACAGGCACAGCCAGCCGGCTGGCTGCGGCGTCTGCGCCAGCATTGCGCGCGCAGCGCCCAGCGCTTGTTCCTTGCCTGCCATACCCTCGATGTAATCCAGACACCATCCCCGCTCATTGTGAACTAGTCCGCTGTGTTCCCACAGCGCGGCGATAGCGACAGACCGATTGCCGTTGCAAATCGGGCATGGGAACTGATGTCGCTTGCCGATGTACCATTGGTTGTTCAATAACAGGCTCACCACGCGACCGGTAAATAGATTGGCGGTAGGGCCGGCGAGGATCACATCCAGATTGAGATGCCCTATTCCACCGCAGTTAGGGCAGTCGCCGCCGATCGGCTGAGACAGGATCACGCGCTGCTTCTGCTCGCGGCACAGCTGGATCAAAGCGGCTGCTTCATCGGGAATCGCTATGTCACTTAGGTTCATGGAATAATCTCGGATTCTTGCGCCGAAATTCGGCCTCGACCTCGGCGCTCGTCATGGCGCGCGGGGCCAGGCGCTTGCCGTTGCCATTCCCATTCAGGTACAAAGGCCATGCCTTCACCACATCGGCGGGCTTGGGTGGCTGCCCCTTTTGGCCGCGCCAATCGTTTTGGCTCCACCATGAGCCAAAGGTGACGATCTGCTCAGGTTCTGCGCCGGCGTCGCGCAATTCCTTCGCATATCTGTTGAGCTGGCCCGAAGCGGTTTGGGTCAGGAGTTTCCATGCGCGGTCCGGAGGCGTCATGTGGCACACGTCAGCCAGGTTCTCGAAATACATATCGCGGGGCCTAGGAGAGCGCGGCTTATCCGCGCCTATCCTTCCTGATGGTTCTCCTGATGGTTCTCCTGATGATTTACCTGATCCTGTGTCAGGTCTGGGCGGATCGTGTGTCAGGTCTTGAGCTGATCCTGTGTCAGGTCTGGTTTCTGAGACTTGATCCTGTGTCAAGTCTTGCAACATCTTGAGATTCATACCATATTCGTTCTGTAGTCTGCCTCGCCGTTTGACTAGAAATAAAATGCCGCGCGTTTCTGAACGTAATGTCGCTATTATCCTGCGAACTGTTCTGTCAGTCAGCGCGGTCTTTTTGTGGATTGTGTCCACGCTCGGATAGATATTGAGTCCGTCTTCACTCGCGTGATCGGCCAGGGCGAGCAGCACAAGTTTTTCTGTCGGCGTCAATCCTTGTGCATCAAACACTCTTGCCATTGCCTTGACACTCATAATAAAAACTCCCGTGCTGTTTGCGACGGCCAGGGCGGTCAGAGGGTGCGATGCCATTCGCGTTCCCTGTACCGCCGCAAACAAAACGGGAGTACGGCCCCTGACCTTTTTGATTTTCATGTGTGGGCTGGCATCCCGCACGCCGCTATTCTAGCACTCCATCGCTTCCGTGTCAAATGCGACGTGCGCCGAGGCACGCCACGATTCTCATCCAGGTCGCATCGTCGAGGAGGATGACGCCGCGTGTGATTTCCGGCTGAGCAGGCTGAGCCTGGAGTATGATTGCCACGTCCAGGCAGCGGCCGGCGCAACATCTGATTTGCGCCACCTGGCGGTAGCGCGCAGCGTCTAATTCGCGGCCACAGATTGAGCAGATCATCGAATCGTCTTCCTCGATTGCGATTCCTCGCCGCGAGGGCTGCCCGGCTCATGCATATGCTCAGGGCGCGGCCGCGCCCGTCCGCCGGCGCAGCGGATGTGCTTCATTCGCATATCAGCCGCCCGCGTCCAGGATTCGTCACGATAAATGGCGCACTGGCAGACCGGGCAAATGGCGCCGTCGAAACAGATATAACACTTTATTTCGAGTCCGAGTCTGCCGCAATTTTTGCAATTGTAAATCCTCAACTTCTTCATTTCATCCTCATCTTCATCTTCACGATATGCCGGTCTCTCCCGGCTGCCACGCCTGGTATCGCCTCGGCGTTCTCGCGCTTCACCCCGCTGCGGGCCGAATCGCCGTTGCCTTAGTGCCGTACAGCACCCCGTACGATTCAGAAATCATTTTTCTTCTCGCTTGCCATACACCCGCGCCAATGATTGCATGACATCTTGCAATAGGCGCATGGCTTCCTCAACGGAAGAGGCGCCGACTACCGAAGCCTCGTAATTGTAGCCCCGGCTGTTGTGCTCAGCCTTGACGCTGATGGTCGGCTTTTGAATTGATTCATTAGCATGATAGACGTGTTGTTGATCAAGCATGCTCATGCTCATCCTCATGCCGGTCTGATAGCCACGATGTCCTTATATGGATTCCCCTTTGAGTTCTTCTTTTCGGAGGGAGTCCATTCAATGATCATCGCGACATTATAAACCGCGACTGAGGCGAAGTGCTGCGGCGTCCAAGCGCCAGTCGCGGATAGCATGTGCACGGCTGAGTCAGGTTCGCGCACTGCCGTTATATCGGCATACTTGTGGCCTGTTCCGAAGAATCTCAAATCGACTCGACCATCGGCGCGTGGCGCGACTTCCAGCCGTGAAATGGCCACCATGTTGCGTTGATCAGTCTGAGGAGTCTGAGCCGATGCCGAAGTAGCTGGTGCGGCCAGCACAGTGCTGACCATGACCTGATCATCAGCATTCGTCTGCGGCGCAGGTGAAGTGGCAATCGGCTCGGCCGCGCGGCCAACCTGCTTTGCATGGCCGCCGCGCAGAACGACATCATGCAACGCCATGATGACCATCTGAAAGTGTGCCTCGATTTGCTCGGCTGTCAAATTGCCGCGTAAAGTGGTCTGGAGATTGAAAGTCTCCTTGTGTCCGATAGTCCAAAAAAAATTGGTGGAGGCTGCATCAGTTGGAATTGCGAGGATTTCGACTTCCATCTGCACAGCTTCCGGTGTCTGATCTGTCATGTGTTCTCCTTAGTTGTGCTGCTTGCCATCCGGCATGATGGCCCCACTCAGGTTGGCCCCGCTCAGGTTGGCCCCGCGCAGGTCGGCCTTGCCCAGTTTGGCCCAGCGCAGGTCGGCCTTGCCCAGGTTGGCCCCGCTCAGGTTGGCTTCGCGCAGGTCGGCCCAGCGCAGGTTGTCATCGCTCAGGTCGGCCTGGCGCAGGTCGACCCCGCTCAGGTTGGCCCCGCTCAGGTTGGCCCCGCTCAGGTTGGCCCTGAACAGGTCGGCCCCGCTCAAGTTGGCCTCATGCAAGTCAACCCCGTGTAGGTCTGCACCGCTCAGGCTTTCTCTGCGTGCCACTGCTTCAAGAATTTCATCGCGTGTCATCTCTCATCTCCGCGCTATCGGTGCGCGCCGGTGGCTCGTGGCCGCAATTCGATTGCCAGTCATCATTTGACGCACCTTATGATATTGTGACTCCCAACCGTGCCAAACTGGATCACTAAGTTGTGGTCGGGCCAAATATATCTTATAGTCATTCAAACAATTTCTACCGAGCCAATGTCCATCTACGAGATACATTTTCCTATGTGTTCTGCCGCAGCAATGACAGGGTTGATCTGATTCTTCTTCCAGTATTTGTGCCTTCATCTTATCTCCTTGCGCGTTGGAGTCGCGCCCCTCATAAGATTTGACATCCCCTGAATCGAAAAGGCTATTCGTGCCGCTTACCATCTGGCATGAT
>Ga0247727_10003312_pt1 | contig 35769 bp, 32 predicted proteins | sample WisWelCaveWW1625_FD_202498 | JGI IMG/M metagenome (GOLD analysis project Ga0247727, IMG submission 202498) | Biofilm microbial communities from Wishing Well Cave, Virginia, United States - WW16-25 | ecosystem: Environmental > Aquatic > Deep subsurface > Groundwater > Cave microbial mat | place...
GCGTCAATTTTGCCTTGCGGCGTTGTGACGATGCCATTGACGAGGGCGAGATAGGTTTTGTGAATTTCGCGCGCGGCGAATTGACGTTGGAGTTCATGTAGCGCGCGATCATTTTTGGCAATGAGCATGACGCCGCTGGTGTCGCGGTCGAGGCGATGCACAATGCCAGGGCGTTCTTGATTGCCCGTGATGATTTCGGGAGCGTGTCCGAGAACGGCGTTGACGAGTGTGCCTGTTGCATGTCCAACCGCGGGATGTACCACCATGCCCGGGGGTTTGTTGATGACAAGTAAGGCGTCGTCCTCGTACAAAATGTCGAGCGGGATTTCTTCGGGCTGTGCGATGGCGGATGAGGGGGGGGGGATTTCAAGCGCGATCGTATCGCCCGCTTTGACGGCGTAATTGGGTTTGCGTGTCGCGTCGTTGACGCGAATGTTTCCGCCTGCGATTAGCGTTTGGAGAAAGGAACGCGAAAGATCGGGACGCTGCCCATTGAGAAATTTATCGAGGCGCGCGCCGTGTTGTTCGGGGGTGACGAGAAAGATTTCAGACATTAGCGCAACAAGTTCGAGGGAACGAACACACAGACGAAATAGCCCGCGACGGCGACAAGTCCCAACACGCCGATAAAGACGAGTCCGATTTTCCACGACGAGTCGGAACGCGTAAGGGTCGACTCGCCTTCCACTGCGTTTTGAACGCGCGACGAATCTTCGCGGAGAGACCATAGAAGCATGATGACGACGGCGGTGGAAACGGCGGAATCCGCTACATTGAAAATGGGGAACGTTCCGACTTGGATAAAGTCCACAACGAAGCCGAGACGCAGACGATCAATGAGGTTTCCAAACGCGCCGCCGATGATGAGACCGACACCGATGCTCAAGAGCCAACTCGGTGTTTTTTGTGAACGATAGAACCAGACGACGATTGCGAGAATGAAAAATGGCGCAAGGGTGAAAAGAAAACTGGCTTCGGGGAAATAGCCGCACGCGGTGCCCGTGTTCTTGCTGCCAACGATGCGAAACCAATCGAACGCGGGCAGTGGCATCCAGGCATTGCCCATACCGATTTGTTGGGCGACGAGAGCTTTGGTGAGTTGATCGAGAACGAAAACGATGAGGGCGACGATGGCGACAACGAGCGCGCCGGGTTTCAAAAGGGGTTGGGTGGCGAGTTGTGTTTCCAGAATGGTGAACCTCGAAAAATTTGTGGGACAATTTTGTAAATTGTCCGCAGCTCTGGACAATTTACAAAATTGTCGTACGGTATCTTAACCGAACGGCGCGGGAATGCAAAACGGGCGACTTTTCGTCGCCCGTTCCCATTTTCGATTTGATCCGCTGCGGCTTTTCGCGCCGAGACATTGATTCAAAATCAATCGGTTGGCTTCTTCACGGAAGCCACGTCGGTTTTATTTGATTGAAGGTGATCTGTTTATACAGCTACGCGGGCGCAGCTAACGCACATTGTGGCGTACGGAAGGACTTGCAAACGTTCGGGCAAAATCGCGGTCCCGCAGCGTTCACACAAGCCATAAACGCCTTGTTCGATGCGGCGCACTGCCGCTTCGATTTGGGTGAGGAGACGTTCGAGGTGTTTTTTCAGCGCGAGGTTTTTGCTTATCTGCTCGATTTCCATGCCGTCGTCGCCTACGTCATTACCCGAGGTGGAGCGATCTTGGGCGAGACGCGTGTGGGTGGCGATTTCGTGACGGATGCGCTGCATTTCAGCGAGAAGCGTTTGGAGAATTTGTTGAAGGTTTTCAGCTAACGCGGTGGCGGTGGCGTGAACCTCTTGGAGTTTCGGTGCGGCTTGCTCGAGTTTGGCTTTGGTCTTGCGTGAAACGGCGCGCACTTTTTTACGAACACCTAAACGTGAATCCCTGCGGCGCTGCCGTGGTTCCTTGAGACTACTCATCGTACCTCCTTCAATCGTACACTTCATCCAAGCGAAGGACTTGCGTTTCCATGCGTTAGAGAACGCACACAACCCGCGAAACGCGACGGAGACTCTCGGATGAATTGTTGATTGGTAGACGATGTTCTGCGCGAGGCAGTTCCCTGCCTCCACATGACCCCTATTTTACAACAAACAAATGTTCTAATCAAGTGAAACATCCGTTTGGGCAGGGCTTTTGCAAAGTCGGTCCAATTGTCATCCCTCAATCCTTCGGGACAGGTTTCGAGCCGCCCTTGCGAGAAATCTCCAGCTGCGCCAAGCGAGATTTCTCATGGAATTTATCCCGAAGGATTGAGGGATTCGAAATGACACGCGCCTGTCAAGCGACTTTGCAAACGCCCTATCCGTTTGGGTGTCACCAAAGGTACTATTGCCACTCGTTTCACGCGAGGATTCTGCGCGTGAGTCGCTGCGCGGATTCGGGATCATGTTTCAAAAATCCATTCGCCGTTTCGCATCACCGCTTCGCGTGATCCATCTGCGCGGACGCCATCCACATTCATTTCGCCCGAACCGATCATGAAATCGAGATGGACGAGACTGTGATTTAATCCTGTCGCGCGCAATTCCTCCGCCGACATTGTTCCGCCATTCTCTATACTGGTGGGGTATGCGTTGCCAAGCGCGAGATGGGAAGCGGCGTTCTCGTCAAATAACGCGTTCTGGAAGAGAATCCCTGTGCGCGCAATCGGGTTGTTGTGCGGCACGAGCGCGACTTCGCCTAAAAAGCGCGCGCCTTCATCTGTATCAAGATATTTTTCTAGCGTGGGCAAGTTATTGCTGGCTTCAATGTGTGTGACCCGTCCCTGTTCAAAGCGCAAGCTGAATTGTTGAATCATCGTGCCGCGTACGCTCAAGGGACAAGTTGATTTGACAAACCCATCCACGCGCAAACGATCCACTCCTGTATATACTTCTTCCGTTGGGATGTTGGCGACAAAGGAGACGCCCTGTGTAGTATCGGATGTGCCGCCTACCCAAACGTGATGCGGCGGCAAACCGACATGCAAATCTGTATCGCGTCCGCGAAAATGCAGCGCACTGAATTGTTTCGCGTTCAAAGCCGCTACGCGCCGCGCTAAATTTTCCAAATGTGCGCGCCATGCTGAAATCGGATCGGGTTCATAGATGCGACACACTTGAAACACGGCGTCCCATAATTTTTCGCGCGCAGTGACAGGTTCAAGATCGGGAAAGACGCGCGCTGCCCACGCTGTCGTCGGCACAGCTAGCACAAGCCACGCGAACGCGTCGCGCATGAGCAGGTCAATATACGGCTGGAAATGTTTTCCAACGGACGTGGCATACGTCGCTACCAATTCGGGGTCTTGGCGGCTCAATAGATTTGGATCGCGCGAGCTGATTGTCAAGACGGGATCGCCCGCCCGCGCATACGCCAGCGCGCCTTCCAACTGCCCTTCGGGCATCTCGCTCAACGTATCGCGCGGCGCGTTTTCAAAACGGGTCAAGAGCAATTCGGAATCATCCCACAGCACGTCCACCAAACGCGCGCCGATTTGGTACGCGTGTTTGGCGGCGAGCCGCACAAGTTCTACCGTTTGCAGATCGCCGTTAATGACGAGGCGCTGACCTGCTTGCAGATTCACGCCGACTCTCACCGCAAGTTCGGCGTATTTGGCGAGATTAGTTTGGAAATTTTTTGGCATGTTGTTGGTTGACGGGATTACGCGGCGGGATTACAAATCCCTTGGCGCAGTTCTTGGCGCGCGGCGCAGTTGCCCGCGCGCGTGGATTTGCAATCCACGCCCGTCGCGGACGCGCACACATTGCCGAGGCGGGATTACAAATCCCTTGGCGCAGTAGCTTGTGCGCAGCGCAGTTGACTGCGCGCGTGGATTTGCAATCCACGCCCGTCGCGGACACGCGCACACTGCCGAGGCGGGATTGCAAATCCCTTGGCGCAGTTCTTGGCGCGCGGCGCAGTTGCCTGCGCGCGTGGATTTGCAATCCACACTTTGCTCAAAGCAACAACCGCGCGTCATCAACGGGAATGACGGCAGGTTCATCCAAAAGATAAAACCGCGCGCTGGACCATTCATAATCTTGCGGCTGTTCCACCAAATTCCAATGCGGTTGCAGCGGATTGTTGTGAATGTAATTCATTTTTTCTTTGAGAAACCAAGCGGAATAAACGTCCTTTGCCATATAGTCGTCTTCCCAAACCGCGTGCGTCTGTTTATCGGGACGCTCAACAGCAGCTTTCAAAAATTCTAAAACGCGCGTGTTGCCTTCTGCTTCATATTGAGCAATGATTTTTTTCGATGTGTACTTTTTGAAATCGCGCACCATGTATTGGACAGGATGGGAGGGATTACATTTCACAATGAAATGGACATGATTGGGCATGACCACAAAGCAGTAGAGCTCCAACCATTTTTCGCGGCGCATGAAATCCCAGCTGTCGAGGACGATCATTTTCATGACCTCCCGCTGAAAGAGATGCGCTTTTTGTACGGCGCGGGTAGTTATGAAGTAGAGATGGTCTGGATTAAATTCGATCCGCCAAACGGAAGACATGACTGTTGCCTCCTTTGAATCGCGGCGGGATTGCAAATCCCTTGGCGCAGTTCTCTGCGCGCGGCGCATACCCTTGCGCGCGTGGATTTGTAATCCACGACCTCCTCTGACTCGTACACACCACCGCAGCGGGATTGCAAATCCCTTGGCGCAATTCCCTGCGCGCGTGGATTTGTAATCCACGACCTCCTCTGACTCGTACACACTACCGCGGCGGGATTACAAATCCCTTGGCGCAGTTCTTTTCTCGCGCGCGTGGATTTGCAATCCACGCCCTCCTCTGACTCGTACACACCACCGCGGCGGGATTACAAATCCCTTGGCGCAGTTCTTTTCTCGCGCGCGTGGATTTGCAATCCACGCCCTCCTCTGACTCGTACACACTACCGCGGCGGGATTGCAAATCCCTTGGCGCAGTTCTTTTCTCGCGCGCGTGGATTTGCAATCCACGCCCTCCTCTGACTCGTACACACTACCGCGGCGGGATTACAAATCCCTTGGCGCAGTTGCCTGCGCGCGTCGAATGGAAATTTTCACCGTTTCATTTTCCACCTGCGCGCTGGTGGAATAAAACCCCTCCGCGCCATCCCCCTCTTGCAATTCTGTCGTCAACGTTTCGCGTTTCACGTACTCGCCAAAAACGCGCAGCATTTCACGGATTGACACGCTGTCGGTTCCGTACCGTGTGATGATTCGATCTTCGATGTGGAATCCCGCTTCTTTCCGCAGCGTTTGAATCGTTCGCACAAATTCGCGAGCTAATCCTTCTTGAACCAATTCGGGCGTGAGCGTCGTGTCAATCGCGACAGTGATGCCGTCGCCACTCGCGACGGCTAACCCTTCTGCCGCTTGCGTTTGCACGAGCAGTTCGTTCGGCGCGAGTTCGAATGATTCGCCCTCGACATCCAGCACAACATTTTCTCCCGCGCCCACGCGCCGCGCGATTTCGGATGCGTTTTGCGCGTTGAGCGCGATACGCAGCGCGGGAAACTTCTTGCCGAATTTCGGACCGAGCAGTTTGTTGTCGGGCAGGATGCGATATTTGACGATGTTGCCTTCTTCTTGGGTCAACACCAATTCCTTGACGTTCAATTCATCCTTGACGATCTCGACAAGTTCATCGCTCAACGCGGCTTGATGCAAACCAACGAACGCGATGGCGCGCGCGAGCGGTTGCCGCACTTTTTGATTGGCATTGCCGCGCGCGGACAAACCGAGTGAGGCGATGTTGCGCGCGAGGTTCATGTGCGCGAGCAGGGATGGATTGGGCGTCGCTGCATCGGCTTGCGGATAGTACGTCATGTGTACCGATTCAAACGCGTTGGGTTGGACGCCGCGCACGAGATTTTGATACATGACTTCGGTGACGAAGGGCGTGATGGGCGCGATGAGTTTGCCGAGTGTGACGAGGACGTGATAGAGCGTCGCGTACGCGGAATTTTTATCGGCGTCGAGTGTGCTGCGCCAGAAACGGCGGCGCGAACGGCGCACATACCAATTCGACAAGTCATCGAGAAATGCTTCAACTGCATTTGTCGCGGTGAGCGAATCGGATTCTTCCAGCGCGCTTGTGACTTCAGTTGTGATTTGATTCAAGCGCGCGAGAATCCACTGATCCAAAACATTTTCCGAATGCGGCGTCGCGCCTTCGGGAAATTTTGGATCGAAATTTTCTGGTGATGGTTTCCAATCGTCGAGCAGCGCGTAACTGACAAAAAAGTTATATACGTTCCACAAGGGAATGAGAAAACGCCGCCGCACTTGATCCGCGCGCTCGTATCCAAACAACAGGTTCGCTTCGGGGCGATGATTCGCGTACAACCAACGCATCACATCCACGCCCATTTTGTCGGCGGCTTGATTGAACTCGATCATGTTGCCCGAACTTTTGTGCATCGGCGTTCCATCTTCGGCAAAGAGCGTGGCGTAGCCGAAACATTCCAGAAACGGCGGTGAATCGTCAATCACTGTCGCCATGGCGAGCAGCGAATAAAACCAGTTGCGAAATTGACCAGGGAACGATTCGCTAATCCAATCAGCGGGATACCAGTTGCGCCAATAATCGGGGTTCGTACGATATTGCAGCGTGCTAAAAGAAACGATGCCCGAATCGAGCCACGGATTGCCAACTTCATCTACGCGCGTCATCAAGCCGCCGCATTTGGCGCACGCGATTTTTACCGCGTCCACATACGGACGATGCGGTGAGTGTCCTTCAAATTCGTTCCACCCTTTCACCGCGCGCGTTTTCAATTCGTGTTCACTCCCAATCACTTCGTACGCGTGACACTCATCGCACACCCAAATCGGCAGCGCGAGTCCGTAATAGCGTTTTTTGGAAATCATCCAGTCACGCATGTTACGCAGCCAATCGAGTTCACGCTCCAAGCCGAACGATGGAATCCATTTGATTTTTTTCGTCACCTCCATGATGCTGCTGCGCCACGGTTCGACGGCGATAAACCATTCATCCACCAGACGAAAAACGAGCGGCGTTTTGCAGCGCCAACAAATCGGATAACGATGCGTGTAGGGTTCAACGCGGTACAGTAAATTTTTCGCGCGCAGATTTTCGAGAATCGGTTCGGGCACGTCCGCCGCGCGCATACCGGTCAACCAATCAAACCCCTCCACGAAAACGCCTTCGTCATCGAGCGGCGCGACGAACGGCAGTCCAAATTTTTTGCCGAGTTGAAAATCTTCGGCCCCGCAGCCGGGCGCAATATGAACAATGCCTGTGCCTTCCGCTTCCCCAACTTGATCCCAGAGAATGATGCGGTGTGCGTCGCGCGCGTTTGTCGTGATGCCTTGCGTGACTTGGTGCAAATCGGTGTGTCCGCCAATTTCGTGTGCGGCGGGCAATTCGTCAAAAGGACCGTCATGGGTCCACCTTTCCATCTCTGCGCCCTTAAACTCGCCCACAATTTCGTGCGCGCCGCGCAGCATGTGCATTGTGCCTTTGCTCAGATAAAAAATTTCGTCGCCTTGTTTTACGCGGACATACGTCAATTCAGGGCCCACTGCAGCTGCCACATTGCTTGTAAGCGTCCACGGGGTGGTTGTCCAAACGAGCAAAAATTCCTTTTCGCGTCCGCGCAATGGAAATTTCACGGTCACGCCCGAATGAGTTATATCAGCATATCCATCCGTGACAATTTCCATTTGGCTGATGCCCGTCGCACAGCGCGGACACCACGGCATCACATCCGCGCCGCGATAGAGCCAGCCCTTTTCCCAACATTTTTTGAGGAACGCCCAAATCATGTAATTGTTTTCGTTGGAGAAGGTAAAATAACTGCCGCCGAGTTCGGGCAAGCCGAGACGTCCGACAATCATTTCGACAGTGTCGGTGACGGGTCCTTCGGGTCCTTGAACCGTGATCACTTCTTGCGAATTCGTCACCAACTTGTCCGCAAGCATGTACAGATCATCGGGATTGTTCCAGTCCATCCAAAAACCGAGCCGCACCGATTGATCGGTTTGCACCCCCGCGTACCGCAGCACGCGCTCTTTGCATTTCGCCACAAATTCCGCAAGACCAAACGCTTCGATATCTTTTTTCGATTTGAACCCCAACGCGCGTTCCACTTCGACTTCCACCCACAGCCCTTGACAATCAAAACCGTTTTGATAACGCAGCTCGCGTCCGCGCATTGTCCAGAAACGGTTGTACAAATCCTTGTACGAACGTCCCCAGCCGTGATGCACGCCCATCGGATTGTTCGCCGTGATCGGTCCATCAATGAACGACCATTTCGCTTCGCCCTTGTGCAGCGCGCGCATTTTTTCAAATGCCTGTGCCTCGCGCCAAAATTTGAGAATCTCACGCTCTTGCGCGGAAAAGTCTATTTGAGTTTGTACTTCTTGAAAGGACATGGTTACCTCGCTGGTCGCGTATCGCGTATCGCTTAATGCAAATCATTTAATTCGTATTTCGGAGTCCGTGTATCTCGTAACGTCAAACGTCATCCGTGTTAATTCCAAATGTCTTTGCCACAGACTTCTCACGAAATCTCTTGCCATTTTTTGTCAACGCCGTCCAACTGTGAAAATTGATTAGGAACAATGTTGGATAGTATGCCCATCGCTTCAGTTTGTACAAGCCGTATCCGAGTACAACAAAGCCGATGCTTATACTAGTTCCAATGATTGAAATCCACACAACAGTTGAAGGGGAACTAGCATTACCCCGCGATGATGTCATCAATGGCAAGAATGGAAGCAAGATACCGAACAGTAATCCAGTTACAAACCATGTATTAGCAATCTCTCGAATCACCTTCGGTTGGGATTCCATAAAGACCTCCTTGATTTCACAATCAAAGCGTGCATTTTCATTTTCAAATCCTACATCACTTCATACTCATGCTCAATACCAAACACGTTCGGCAATTTATCCAGCGCGAACCATTTGAGCGCGGCGACATCATCCGTCGCGCGTGGAGTGCCATTCACAATTACTGCCACATCATAAATGTTGAGCGTTATTACTTTTCCGTCACCCTTGCATCGCCAACGCGCCCCGCGCACGGTTTTGCCCTGTAAAAGGAACGGTTTGACTTGCTCGAGCCCGCGCCGCAATGAAACAAAATTTGTAACCCATTCGTATCGCTATTTCGCCCCAATCGCGATTATAATTTGACCTAGTTTTTTCCTGACCGCTAAATTCATTCGAGGACAAAATCATGCTCCAACACGGCAGCGACATCGCAGATCGACTCGTCTATTTTTTCGGACTTTCGGATACCATTCCCGAACGCAAGCGCCGTCTCTTCCTGACCATGTTGGCGCTTGGAATTTTTCTCCTGATCATTGACACGGCATTGACGCCGATCTTGATGTTGGATTGGTACAATGCGCTGGGTAATGTGTTAATGATCGGGTTTCTTGGCGCGCTCTCTTGGTTCTTGTGGCGGCGACGGGAACGCCAAGAATTGATCCTGTTCGCGCTTTTTTTTGGGTCTGCGCTTTATCTGGTCATTATCATGATTTACAACACACAGCGGCTCCCTCCGCCGCAGCCGAATGACACTCTTCTTCGGAGCGTATCGCCGTGGTTGATCTGGTTTATTCTTTTAGAAATGCTTTGTTTTCTCACGTTTCGCGCAACCACCGCGCTGCGAATGGCGTTGTTAATCACAATTCTGTTTGTAATCACCCTCGCATTCTCGATTTACAAAATCAGTCCCTTGCCCCCGCTTGCCCTTCACGATTTAGCGTTACTCTTGACCGCCAACGCGTTTGTGATCTTGATGGCGTTCCCGTTAGCGCAAACGCAAGAGCATAACGCACAAACCGATTTTCTAGCGGGACTGGCGAATCGCAGTCATGGCTACACTGCGCTTTTGGGCGAAATTGAACGCGCGCAGCGGTATAACGCGACCTTTGCCGTCATCCTGTTCGACATTGATCATTTCAAAAAAATCAATGACACCTGCGGACATCCGTGCGGCGATGCCGTGTTGCGCGAACTCGCCGCGTTCGTCAATGAACACATTCGGCGCACCGATTTATTAACGCGCTGGGGCGGCGAAGAATTTTTGTTGTTAATGACACACACCGATCTCGCGTCCGCGCGTCTCAAAGCCGATCACTTGCGCCAACAAATCAAGAATCGTCCCTTTCACAAAAATATCAATCTCACCGCAAGTTTCGGCATCACCTCACACTATCCCTACGACTCCGCAAACTCAATTCTGGAACGCGTGGACGACGCGCTCTATCGTGCAAAACGCAACGGGCGGAATTGTGTGGAAGTCGAATGAATCGAGAATTGGAAATTGCGGATTTCGGATTTTCAATTTCCATTTCACAATCCGAAATTCAAACTAAGAAATTTCTATCCTCAATCGCTTGTTAATCTTCCCCTTGCTCTCGTGACCCACCACGCGAATCGTCCCCACCTCGCGCGTGTTCGCCACATGCGTTCCGCCGTCCGCTTGTAAATCCAAGCCCACAATTTCGACGACGCGGACGCGTTCAATCCCCGCAGGCAATAAATTTATTTTTGTGCGAATCAGATCGGGAATTTCAAACGCTTCCGCGCGCGGCAAAATTTTCACGCGCACCTCACGCGCAGCTGCAACCTCCGCGTTAATGCGTTCCTCGACTTCATGTGCAAACTCTGCGCTCATGCGATCAAATTCAAAGTCCATGCGCGCCGCGAGCGGTTCCATATCGCCGCCCGTCACCGACGCGCCATAATCCCGAAATATCACGCCGCACAAGATATGTAGCGCGGTATGCGTTCGCATCAACTTGTACCGTCGTTCCCAATCCACAACGCCGTGAACAGAATCGCCAACGTTCAACCCCGCGTGATCGAATTGATGCCAAACATCCTCGCCCTGCTTTTTAGAATCCACCACGCGATACTCCAACGTTTCGCCTGAAACGCTACCGCCCGCGCGCAACATTCCAAAATCGCTCGGCTGTCCGCCGCTGCGCGCGTACAACGCCGTGCGATCCAATGCGACGCGTTCGCCCTCCACCGCGATAACGTTCGCGTCAAATTCTTGCAAGTACGCGTCAGTGTGAAAGAGTAATTCCGTCATGGCTCTGGTTTTGTTCCAAATTATTTTTCAAATTTTCTGCGAAAATTTGAAAAATAATTTGGAATCAGTTTTTTTTCCAAAATAAAAATCTCTCGCCCCAATCGGGACGAGAGATTTGAAGGACCAATTCTCCCGCGGTACCACCCGCGTTGTCATGTTGCACAAAAAAACACGACCACTCATCAGACACCACCATGTCCGCGTCCCGCTAACGTTGGACGATTCCGTTTCAATTTACTCTCGCGTCGGCGATTTCAGTGAACAGCTCGGGAAGGATTTTCAGCACACTTTTGTTACGCGGCTCGCATCAATTGACGCATACACATCTCGCCAAATGGCTAGAGATGCGTCCGCGTCACCGCGCTTGCTGAAACAAAAATTGCGCTTACTCGTTTCCGTCGTGGCTTGTAAGTTTGTAGAGTATAACGATGCCAATGCCCGATGTCAAATTCAATTTCGTTTTTCGGTGAGCATAGCTGCGCGCAGAGGCAGCGTTTCCTTTTGACGTGCCTGTTCCAGCAAAGCCAAATAGCGCGCGCGCGAAATCTCTCGCGCTCCCAACGACTCCGTATGTCCTGTCAGCAATTGAATATCAAAAAGTTGAAAACCCGCGTCGCGTAGCGTCTCGATCAAATAATACAACGCGATTTTTGATGCGTCCGTTGCCCAGTGGAACATGGATTCGGCGGAAAAAAAACCATTGATCGCCACGCCAAAGATGCCGCCAACAAGTTCACGCCCCCGCCAACATTCGACACTGTGAGCATATCCCATCTCGTGTAGCGCGTCGAACGCGCTCACAAATTCATCCGAAATCCAGACGCCATCGCCGCGATGACGCGGGCGCGCGCATTGAACAACAACATGATGAAACGCGCGATCCATCGTCACCATGAAGGGATGCGTTTTGATGGTGCGCGCGAGACGCTTTGAAACATACAACCCATCCAACGGAATGATCGCGCGCGGATCGGGTGACCACCATGTCACGGGATTCACTGACCACGCAAACAATCCTTTGCGATAACCTGCCAACATGAGTTCGGGCGACAACTCCAAGCCGAGCGCAATGGGTTCATCCTTGGGACCCCACAACGGATCAGGAAACTCGTCACCCGGCATCATAATCGCAATCGCTTGCTCGTGCATCACCGCGCGCTCACCACCGGCAAATCCACCATCGTCAACAAACCGGGTTTGCTCTCCACGACGCGCCGCGCGGTATTCGCCACAACGGCTGCCGTTGAAAGATCGCCGTGAATCCCTTTCACCAACGAATGTAAATTGGGCGCGCCGTCAATCCACGCTTCATCATACGCCTCGCCCGCGTCCACCGTCATCTCCAATTCCAAAACAACTTTTTCCTCACCGCCGATCAAGCCGCGTCCAATCTGACGCACACCCGCGACGAAGGTTGGATCCACGCGCACATGCTCCGTCAACACTTGACGCGTCGCGACAACGGGCTCGATTTCTTCGTGAATCTCATCGAGCTGCCAACTCAACCCGCGCGCAACGAGCCCAACTGACTCACTTAAGCCCACATGCCGAATCTCTTTTTTCGCGGCGGCTTGCCGAAATGCTTCCTGCGTCATCCCCGCGCCAATTTTTTTCTGCAACTGCATCCGCCGTTTCGACGCGTCCACTACGCGTTTCACGCGCACACGCGTCACGCTTTGACAAACCGCGGTCAACGCAACGGGCAACGTATCCATCGCGTACCCGGGATTGATACCCGTGCCAACAACGGTGACGCGATATTTTTTCGCAAGCCGATTCAGTTCATCCGCCGCTTTCGGATTCTGCGCCCACGGGTTCGACAATTCTTCGCACGTCGAAACGATATTTTTGCCCGCCCTGATAATTTGTTCTAGCTGCGGTTTTACCTGCATAAAGTACGAACCCGTCGCATGCACCACCAACTCCGCGTCCTTTTCCAACACCCGCGCGGTCTTGTCCGAAACCTTCACGCCTGTTTTTTCAGGCAGCCCCAAAATCTCTGCCACATCCTTGCCCACCTTGTTCGGATCCAAATCAATCGCGCCCACAAATTCGTAATCAGAACGCGTCGCTAAAACGCGCGCACACGCCGCGCCAATCGGACCCAACCCGTACAAAATCACTTTCATTTTTTTTGTCATTGCGATTTCTCCTCACGCGCGTACGACAAATTTATTGCGATGATCTTTATCGCCTTTGCCGTACCTCTCACAAAAAACGAGTCCGCGCAAGGACTCGTTCTACATTCACGCTGCCATTCACTGAACACTGCTTACTGATTACTTGTTACGCTTCACTCTTTACTCTTTACCTTCTTCTCTTCCCTCGGTTTTGCCGTCAACGTCTGATAAATCCGCTGCACATTATCCTTGTGCAACTTTCGCACCACACCATCCAGTAAAATCGGCGTCCCGCCGCACGATTCCAGCGTTATGTCCGCGAGCTTTTCTTTGCTTGTGCGCGTCGCCACTTTTGCTTTCACGCGGTCATAGATGCAATTCAAGTACGCGATTTGGGCGTCAATGGATTCATCAATCTCGCCCTTGAGCAGAATGTCCCCGTGCCCTTGCACGATATTTTCGACATTCATCTCTTTGATTTGATTCAGCGTGTTGATGAGAACCTCGCGATCACCCCAATAAATATGCGGCAGCGCCATCACCGCATCCCCCGCGAACAAAATCTTTTCGCCGTCAATATAAATGCCAATGCCGTCCAAGGTATGACCCGGCAGCGGCACAAGTTTCAAAATCCGTTCCCCCAATTGAAACGTCATCTTGTCGGGAAAGGTGAGATTCGGCAAACGCAGGACAACATCGGCAAGTTCGGGCGTGGACTGTTTCGCCTCGTTCAGATTTTTCTCGCCAGATTTCCGCAAAATCTCGCGGCACTTTTCGCTCGAAATAATATCCGCTTCGGCAAACAAATAATTGCCGTACACATGATCGGCGTGATAGTGCGTGTTAATCACGTAACGAATCCCGCGCTTGTCACGCGACTCGCCGCGCAAAAATTCAATCATCTCGCGCGTCTCGCGCGGAAACGGCAGCGTGTCAATCACCACAGTGCCTTCATCGGTGACGATCGCGCCCGCCGTCACTTGAGCGTACATTTCGCTCTGAAAAATGTAAATGTCTTCGGTCACACGTTCTTTACGCATTAGGTATCCTATGTGACGTGACAAGGTTTTCAAACTGATCACGCCTTGAAATTTGCGGGCTAACCTTAACATATCGCCGCGCGCTTTGTCAAGGGCAGTTTTTCGCGCGCGCGCTTTATGCCTTTAATCGTGTGTCGAGCGCGGCTATAATAAAATCGCGAATCTGCGCGAATCCCTCAATCCTTCGGGACAGGTCTACGCGAATAAATGAATCCAGATTCGCGTAGATTCGCGTAGATTCGCGGTTAAAGGGAGCATTATGCAACGAGAAACCGACTCGTATCTCTCACCCAAAGCGGAACCGCGCGCCAAAGCTAACGGACAAATGGGCATCTTTGCGCGTGAACCCATCGCGTCAGGCGAAATCGTTTCCGTCTGGGGCGGCGAAATTTTGACGCGCGCCGAATTGGAAGAATTACCCGAACGCTATCAACATTATGCCATGCAAATCGAAGAAGATTTTTTTCTCGGCGGTATGGGCGAGGACGCCACCAATTATTTCAATCACTCATGCAATCCAAATGTCGGATTATCGGGTCAAATGATTTTATTAGCGATGCGCGAGATTGCGCGGGACGAGGAAATCTGTTTCGATTACGCGATCTGTGACGGCAGCGCGTATGATGAATTTGAATGTGAATGTGGCGCGGAAAATTGTCGTCACATTGTGCGCGGCACCGACTGGCAAATTCCCGAATTGTGGGAACGTTATCGCGGTTATTTTATTCCCTACTTGCAGCGACGAATTAATAAGCTGCGCGCGCAATCATAGTGTGATGTCGTTCTGAACGGAGTTGCGATGTATGCTCATCGCCAGAATCTCTGACTGATAACAAGAGATTCTTCACAAAGTTTATCCTGAAGCATGAAGGATTCAGAATGACAAACCTCAAAAACAAAAACGACCTGTTTGCACAAGTCGTTTTTGTTAAGTTCCCCGCGATGCCGTGTGCGATTAGATTGTGAACCCGCTTATGGCAGGTGTGGTAACCTAATATCCTTCCCAAGTCACGAGACCCGCAGGCATCGCAAGCATGGTCAGCGAAAACCGGCTCCCAAGTAGAACGTGTTGGCTCAGACCCCACACTCGCATCACAAACACAGCAGGGCTGGCCAAAATGGTAGCACAAACTATTTTTGTGTCAAGCGGGGTTTCTTGCAAATCACTGGCTGCCAGCTCTTGCTGGACTCTGCGCGCTTGGATATTCCTCTTGCAAAAACGCGCACAACTCTTTCAACTCCCCAAATCCGCGTCGTTCCTTTGTCCCAACAGCTTCTAGCGACGCGCGCCAAACTCCATCGTCTTGGCGATCACTTGTTTTCCATAAGCGCAACAAATATGCTTGATACTTTGTTGTAGGTCGCAACATGGTCGCTTGCCCCTTTTTCAAATATCGCACCACTGCGAAACTCTCCAATGCCGAAATGGTGCGGAGGAGAGAGGTCCCCCCAACCTCTCTCCTCAACTCATGGCGGCGCACTCTGAACCATCCGGACATGGCAAGGATTCGCCGCTATGAATGCAGATACTGTATCAAAGCATCGTTCGGAAATCGTTCGGAACATTGCGCTCCGTTCCGAACGCAGTTGCGCGCAGCAACATTCGAAAGCGTCCACTGCCCGAAATTGGAAAACTATTGCGCGTCACATCGAAAACGCTTATACTCGCACGCAAATTTGTCATGCCCCCCCGCCTCCACCTGCATCTCCTCGGCGGTTTCCGCGCCACACTCGATGACACACCCTTGACACGGTTTGAATCGGCAAAAGTACGCGCACTCCTCGCATATCTCGCTGTCGAGGCAGACCATCCGCATTCGCGCGATGAACTCTCCACCCTACTTTGGTCCGAACGCGACAGTAAAGCTGCGCGCAACAATCTCCGCCGTTCGCTCTCGAATCTCCAAACGCTTCTCGGCAACGCCACGCAAGACCCTCCCTTTCTCCTCATCACTCGCGCCGATGTGCAATTCAATCTCGCGAGTGATGTCGCGGTGGATGTGGCAGAATTTTCGCGAATGGCAAATAGCCAATCGCCAGCTGCCATAAGCCATTTGCGATCTGCGATCAGCCACTATCGCGGCGACTTGCTCGAACACTTTTTTCTCAACGACAGCCCCGCATTTGAAGAATGGCTCACCGTCGCGCGCGAACAATTGCGGCAGCGCGTCATGCACGCGTTGGCGATTGTCACCGCGCACTTTGAAGCACAGGGCGCGGCGGGGCATGAACACGCGCTCGAATACGCGCGGCGGCAAATTGAATTGGAACCCTGGCACGAAGAACCGCATCGCGTCGTCATGCGAACGCTCGCGGCGCTGGGGCAAAGCGATGCCGCGCTCGCACAATATCAAACGCTGCGCGACACCTTGCACCAAGAATTGAGCGTTGAACCTTCTGCCGAAACCACCGCGTTCTACAATTACTTGATTGAGGCCCGAGGTACGCTTTCCCCCTCCGCCGTTGCAAAAGTTGAATCCAGCGCCGCCAGCGTGCCAACCAATTTACCCGCGCCTCCCTCACCACTCGTGGGACGCGAACGCGAATTGCAAATACTGGGTGAAAGGTTGACGCACCACGAAACGCGTCTACTCACCTTGACAGGCATGGGTGGCATGGGCAAGACACGCCTCGCGTTGGAAGTGGCGCGCGCCCACGTATCCAAATTTCCGCGCGGCGTATTTTTTGTGGACTTGGCTCCCGTGTTGCAAACGGAGTTGATGCCGAACGCAATTGCACAAGCCATGGCGTTTCACTTTCAAGGCGCGCAACCTCCCACCGCACAAATCATTCAGCACCTGCAAACGCTTGACGACGACCTGCTGCTGCTGCTCGACAATCTCGAACATCTCCTGAGTGCAGTCGAAGGAAACGGCGCGGAATTGTTCGCGGATATTCTGAAACACGCGTCGCACGTCAAGCTGCTCGCCACGTCACGCGAACGCTTGAATCTGGCGAGTGAATGGGTCTTTGAAGTGGATGGGTTGAGTGCGCCCGCGCAAAATGTTGCCCCATCAATCGCGTGGGATGAAACGGAAGCAGTGCAGCTGTTTTCGCAATGTGCCGCGCGCGCGCAAATTTCCTCCGCCGCGTGGGACGACGAAAATCGCCGCGCGGTGATTCACATCGCGCAACTGGTGGAAGGAATGCCGCTCGCGCTCGAACTCGCGGCGGCGTGGGTACGCACACTGTCGCCCGCCGAAATCGCGCGCGAGATTGATCATGGGCTGGATGTATTGACGACGACGCGGCGCGATTTGCCAAAGCGCCATGCCAGCATCCGCGCGGTGTTTGAACACTCATGGCAGCTGTTAAAAGAAAACGAACGCGCGGTTTTTGCGCGCCTCTCTGTTTTTCGCGGCGGCTTTACGCGCGATGGCGCGCGCGAAATTGCGGGCGCGTCGTTGCAAACCTTGTCCGCGCTCGTGGAAAAATCGTTGCTGAAACGCGCCGCGTCGGGACGCTATCGGCTGCACGAATTCGTGCGCCAATTCGCCGCCGAAAAATTGGCAGAGGGGGGTGAGCAGGAGAACACACAAAAAAATTTCGGCGCGTATTTTTTGGGCATGGTGAACGCGCGCGGAGAGCGGTTGAATCGCGCGGGCGCGGCGGATGCGTTGGAAGCATTGCGCGCCGAAATCGAAAATGTGCGCGCCGCGTGGACGTTCGCGTGCGCGCAGCACGATTGGGGCGCGCTGTCCGAAACATTGAATCCCCTCACCGATTTTTTTCACGCAAGTAATTTGTTTCAACAAGGCGTAGATGTGCTTGAGCAAGCCGTCGCGGCGCAGCCAAATGCCGCGTTAGAGTCGCGCGCGGTGACCCAACAAGCGCGCCTGCTCAATCTGCTCGCGCTGTATGAACCTGCCATTGTGCGGTCACAACGCGCGCTCGCGCTCAATGCCGACGCGGAAAGCGTTGCGGGCGGCTATCTGTATTGGGGACAAGCGGCGCGGCGGCAAGGGGATGCGGAAACGGCGCGTAAACTACTGGCGCAAGCGATTGCACGCGCGCAAACCGCGCGCGCGCCGGAAGTCGAATGGCGCGCGCGCATGTTTCTCGGCGGCACGTTTTGGAACGCGACCGAATTTGAGGAGGCGCGAATACACTGGCTTGCCGCCCTGCAAATTTGTCGCGCGCTTGTGAACCAGCGCGGTGAAGGATTACTCTTGAACAATTTGGGCTTGCTGGCGCAGGATGAGGGCGCGTATGAACGCGCGCAAAACTATTTTCAGGACGCGATGCACACCAGTTCCATCGTCGGCGACTATTGGCTGTGGGGGATTGTCAGCAGCAATCTCGGTTTATTGGAAATTGACCGTTTTTTGTACGACGCCGCGCAAACTCATCTGCATCAAGCGCTCCACCATTTTTTGCAGCTCAAGAATGAGTGGGTTGAAAATATTTCGCGGCTCGGACTCGGCACCCTCGCGGCGCGGCTTGGCGATTTCGCGCGCGCGGAACGCGAATTGAAGCACGCGCACCAAGCATTACACACACTGCAAGCGCGCAGTGACGAATTACGCTGCTTGACCGTTCTCGCGTTGCTTGCACACCAGCAAAACGAAAATCAACGCGCCTTAGAATTTGGCGCGCAAGCGATCCCCCTCGCGCGCGAATTACAGGATCGTGTGAACTGGGGCAGAGCGTTACTGGTGTGCGGTCACGCACGCGTCGCGTTGAACGATTTGGCGCACGCGGAAAATGATTATGCCGCTGCGCTCACATTGTTTGAAGCATTGCGCTTGAAAAGTTTGCAAGCAGAAGCGCGCGCGGGTATTGCGCGCGTTGCGTTGGCGCGCGGCGATTTGGAAAGTGCGCGCGTGAACGTGGAATGGATTTTGGATTTTTTGAAAACGCAAACGTTGGAGGGGACGGAGGAACCTGTGCGCGTCTATCTCACTTGCGATCAAGTCTTGCGCGCGTTGGGGGATTTGCGCGCGGCAGAGGTGTTGGAACGCGCGCGTGCGTGGTTACAAATGATCGCGGCGGGGATTACCGATGAGCATGCGCGGGAAATGTTTTTCAAAAACATTCCCGCGCATCATTTACTTTTTTCCGATATGACGGATTCGCCGCGCCCTGTGGTGTGACCAAGCCCTTACGGATTTGGCACAATTTGCTTGCGAGACGGCGCGCACAGCAGATCGGGGTTTTGCACTTGCAACTGTTCTTGGCGGAATTGGTTTTGCGTACCGCGTATGATGGTGAACTGCACAGGCGTTACCTTGTAGCAGACGAGATGCGCTTCCGGGTGTTTGACTTCAAACGGTTGTGCATTGTGAATCTTGCGCGTTGGATTGCACAATAGGACGGCTCTCCCGACATTCACCGCTTGGACTTGCTGGAATTGGTCTTTGAGGCCCACCACCGAGTCTATAGGTCCGCCTTTGACCTTGTAGCATTTGAAATGATCGAGGTCTTGCGGAAATTCATGTCCCTCTTTTTGAGTCGGCACCGCGAGGCGGATGGCAGGACCGAAGACTTTGAGCCGCTGTGGATTGCCGAATTGATTCTTTACATCCACCTTTACCAACAGGTCTGCTGCCACACCCGTTTCGTACAGGATTAGATGTGCATCGGGGTCTTTGATTTTGAACACTTTGCCGCTGTGCGTTTTCTTTACGGGATTGCAAAAGCGGATGGGCGCGCCGACTTGGATTGGCACAAGACCACCCACATTAAATTGGTCCTGTGTGTCAACCACTTCATTCACCGGCTGACCCGTCGTCTGGTAACACCAAAAGTGATCAAGTGGCAGCGGCGCATCGGGAGCGAAGGGAATGCCCTGCGCGTCCGATTGCGGTATCTCTTGCGCCAACGCGCGGGGTGTGCCATTTGACAGCAGGAGCAGCGCGCTGAAAAGCGCCACGAGCGCGAGCCCCAAGATGAGTTTACCTTTGAACATTTTTTTCCTCCTTGAATTTTTCGCTCGCCTCCACTTGGCTCTGCATGAACGCGAGCAATTCTTGCAGATTTTTGAACCCCCACCGTTCGCCCGAATGTGGATCGAGCGCAGTGATGCACAGACCGCGCGCCGTATCAAAACGCGGCGCCGCTTCTAGGATTTTTGCCGTTTCCTCCTTTCGCGTCTCATCCGCCCACCAGAGACGAACGAGCAGCGTGACATGCTTTGCCGTTAGAGTAATCATACACCCCTTGTCAACGCAAATGCAACTCAATCGCGCCGCCACTCAAAACCTGCAACGCATAAGTTTATCCCAGCGCAAATTCTCTTTTCACCCCCATTCTATCGCGCCAACATCAACAGAACATCAACAACCTGTGCCGCCAGCAATCCTTTGCCCCGAACGGCCTGACATCCCCATGTTCAAAAAAATACGCGCCTTACGGCGCGTATTTTTTGCAATCGTGGCTAGCATTTGCCTGTTTCTCAAACCCCAAATGGCGCAAACATTTTCGCCACAGGTATTTCTTCCAAGTCGAAAGGCGCTTCTTGGTACACGTAATAATTCAGCCAATTCGTGTACAACAAATTCGCGTGTCCGCGCCACCGCACCTCTGGCATCTGCGATGGATCATCGTTCGGATAATAATTTTGCGGCACATGAATCGGCAGCCCTCTCGACACATCGCGATCATATTCCGCTTTCAACGTCAACGGGTCATATTCCGAATGTCCCGTAATGTAAATGTTGCGCCCATCGCGCGACGCGACCATATACACCCCCGCTTCTTCGGACACCGCCAGCAATTTCAAATCCGCGACGCGTTCAATGTCTCCCGCGCGAATTTCGGTGTGGCGCGAATGGGGCGCGAGAAAAATATCGTCAAAGCCGCGCAGGATGATTTCATTTTTTTGCATGACGCGATGCGGAAAGACGCCAAACATTTTCGCGGGCAAATCATATTTCGGCACGCCGTAGCGATGGTACAACGCCGCCTGCGCGCCCCAGCAAATATGAAACGTCGAAAACACATTCGTCTCGGACCAATCTATCAGTGCTTGCAATTCACGCCAATAGTCCACTTGCTCGAACGGCATCTGTTCGACAGGCGCGCCCGTGATAATCAGCCCATCGAATTTTTTGTGCCGCACCGCGTCAAACGTTTCATAATGCGCCAGCAAATGTTCCTGCGGTGTATTTTTCGATTCGTGCGACTCGGTATGCAGCAGCGTGATTTCCACTTGCAGCGGTGAATTGCCCAGCAGACGCAGCAGCTGCGTTTCCGTCGCGATTTTCGTTGGCATCAAATTCAAGATCGCGACTTGGAGCGGGCGAATCTCTTGTTGCTCCGCGCGCGCGTCGTCCATCACGAAAATATTTTCCTTTTCGAGAATTTTGCGCGCGGGCAATGTTTCGGGAATTTTTACGGGCATGGAAGAAAGGATGAAGGATGAAGGATGAAGGATGAACCGTCATTAGTCAAACGTCATTTGTGTTGTCGGAGCGTGCCTTGTGCCTGCCCCCCATCGTTATTCGTTGTGAGCGCGCGCAGAATAATTTTCCACGCGCGCTCTTCTTTACGATACGCGATACGCGATTCGCGATACGCCATTCGCGCCTCACCCCAACGCTTGATTCAAATCCCACAAAATATCGTCAATGTCCTCGATGCCCACGCTCAAGCGCACAAAATCGGGGGACACGCCCGCGCTCTCTTGTTGTTCGGGCGAGAGTTGGCTATGCGTGGTGCTGGCGGGATGAATCGCCAAACTTTTCGCGTCGCCCACATTCGCGAGATGCGAAAAGAGTTGCAGCTTGTTGATAAAACTGCGTCCTGCTTCGAGACCGCCCTTGACACCGAAACCGAGAATCGAGCCAGGTCCTTTCGGCAGATATTTTTTCGCGCGCTCGTAATCGGGATGGCTCTTTAATCCAGGGTACGTCACCCAGGTCACTTGCGGATGCTTTTCGAGATATTCCGCGACCGCTTGCGCGTTGGCAACATGCCGATCCATGCGGAACGATAAAGTTTCTAAACCTTGAATCGCCAACCACGAATTGAACGGCGCTTGATTCGCCCCAATGTCGCGCAAAATTTGCACGCGCGCTTTGAGGATGAACGCGAGAGTGCCGAGTGCGGAATACACAAGCCCATGATAGCTGTCATCGGGCGTATTGAAATTGGCAAAGCGCGGGTTGCCTTCCCATTTGAAATTGCCGCCATCCACAATCGCGCCGCCGATGAACGTGCCGTGTCCGCCGATAAATTTCGTCGTCGAATGAACCACGATATTCGCGCCCCATTCAAACGGGCGATTAAGATACGGCGTCGCAAAGGTATTGTCAATCACAACAGGGATGCCGTGCTCTTCGCCAATCGTCGCGACTTCATCAAACGGAAAAACATCCATACGCGGATTGCCCAGCGTCTCGCCCCAAATGATGCGCGTGTTGGGACGAATCGCGCGGCGAAAATTTTCGGGGTCTTTTTGATCCACGAGCGTCACATCAATCCCGATGCGCGGAAACGTGTACACGAATTGATTGTATGTTCCGCCATAGAGCGACGACGACGAAACAATATGATCGCCCGCGCCGCACAACGTCAAAATCGTCATGGTTTGCGCGCCGTGTCCCGAACTGGAGGCGAGACCGCCCACGCCGCCTTCCAAACTGGCGATGCGCTGCTCAAACACATCGCTCGTCGGATTCATGATGCGCGTATAAATGTTGCCAAACTCTTGGAGCGAAAACAAACGCGCCGCGTGATCGGTATCGTTGAATTGATACGCGGTGGTTTGATAAATCGGAACCGCGCGCGCTTTCGTCGTTGGATCAGGCGCAGTGCCTGCATGAAGTTGGCGCGTGTTAAAACCGAACTGGCGTTTTTCGTCGGACATTTGAAAGGACTCCTGTGTGGTAAAATTTTTTGCCGCGCCACGTCGTTGTGTCCACGGGTTGTCATTGGCGTACAAAACAAAACGACAAACTGCCCACCGAGCTTTATTGTTCTCGATGTGAAACAGGCACGAACTTGTAACAACGAATAAAATTCGTTATTACGGGTAGAGATTTGCGGGGTACTGTTCGCCGCCTGCAGCAGTTTGCCGTTTAAATGTTCCGAAAGGAACAAAGAAATGATCTTGACTTCAAGCCGGAGCAGTGATTACAGTCCCCGCCTTGGACAACAGCATGAGTATCTCATAATTTTCCTCGCAGCCGCTAAAAGAGAAATACACGGTCAAATTACTCTAGTACACTCGCGTGGACTTGCCCCGCCCCATCAATGACTACATACACATAACGCAAATGCTGTGATTTGAGTGTCTCAACGCGCAGCGTCATTTCTGTGCGAATCCCATTTGCTTGCGCGAGTCGCACTCCTTCTGGAGTATTCGCTTTGAGCTCCGCATCGGAAAGTTCAAGTGCGTCAAATTCTGCAGCGCGTGTAGCTGAATACGCAATGGATTCTTCGTCGGTCATTCCTGGCTTTTGCGTTTTTGCGACGCGATCCTCTTTTTGTAAATACCACCCATTAAAGGATATTCGCGCGCCCGCTTGATCGAAATACTCTTCGCGATATGCAGCAGCATGATAACTGGTAACAAAGTCAGCTTTTTCCGGTGCATCGTATTGGCGCGCAACATGCAGCTTCCAGCTCTCTTTCTTTTTGGAGGGTTGAAATTCAAGCCCTAGTGTCGTGGTTCCACTCTGGCGTGGCTCAAAAATCAGCGCGCCAATCTCTATCTTATTGAATTGGGCAAGTTTCGTCTGACGGACAAGGCGATAAGATCCTCCAAGATCATCCACCATCTTGGTTTTCTTGTCTGTTAAGAGCTTCCTTACGCGTTTACCAGATGCGGAATAAATCACTATGGTCTCTTGGTGAGTAAACTCCACGGCATGGACGCCAAACTCGAAATTTTTGAGTGTCAATACTGGTTGTGTGTCCATGTACCAAGCCCAAGCTACTATCAAATAGGGCGCAGGTTGTCTCGTTAACGGGGTTGCAACTGGAACTGCAACAACTCGCGAAGGCACAGGAGATGGCAATACATTTTGAGCAACAGTTGCATGTAGGGTTGGTGGAGCCGTAGCGGGGCTTGGCACCAAAACGGTAGTTTGGCAACTGATCAATGTCAGAATTGTGAACCCGAAAAAGATTGACTTCAGCATAGTCATAACTCCTTGCAACTTTAATGGCGAACTGTCACGGACAGGGGGCATCAGCAGGCACCGGACTTTTATTGTTCCCGTAAACAAAGAGGTTGTTGTTGGGATCAGAAGTAATTCCTTTGATAACAAAAGGACTATCCATAACGCTATCAAGATACCCATTCCAATTCTGCCAACTATTAGTTGGATGTCTATACTGGAGTGACAGTAAGGGAGATTCTCCCAGATCGTTCGTGCCCTCGCGTCCCGTCGCTTCGCCAGCGACTTGAATTTGATCACCTTCAGTCATGCCAGTACCAACTACTTGTTTTTCATACACTTTGCTTCCGTCGGTGTTTGTAACGCGAAACCACCAGGAATCGTCAAAGAGATGTGTAATGGTAACAGGACTTTCGCTTGTCATTTCGAGCGGAGCGAGAAATCTCGTTTTGCCCAGCGAGATTTCTCGCAAAACCGCTCGAAATGACAACTAAGCGAAAGCCCTGGGTAAAAATATATTTCGTGCCTGCATCAGGCAATGGGGAATCTATATGTGTTCCATCCTGTTGTACCGCATAGAGAAATTTTTGCACACATTGTTGAAAGAAATTTTCTCTATCGGTACCAAGTTCCAAACCTTGTGTGCCACCGATTATTCGGATCGAGACAAAGGAATGTCCTGCTTCACGCAATTTTGGGTTAGGGACTTTGATCGTTGCGCGCACACCTTTGAAAGCACCAATCTTGACACGTTGAGCATGGAAGTAGCCAGGCACACCTCCCGTAGGATCTACCAAGAACCAATCATCTGACGCCATCCATTTTCCAACTGCCGCCCTACCTCGAATGTGTACATTAAAAGCGGTTGTGCCAAGAGGCACGGTCAGGTTACAAGAGATAAATGACCAACTGGGATAAACAACACTGGTTTGCCCACAAACGACATTTCCTCCAATGTTGCTCCAGTATTCGACGTAGGCGGTCATGCCATTGGTCGTGACCCAAACTTGAAGGCGATACGCTTTCCCAGCTGTCACACTAAGGTTTTGTTGCATTTGAGTATTGACATTCGCATTATTCGGTTCAATGTAAGCGCTCAATGTTCCGCGGGGTGTCTTATTTGCGCGCGCATCAACACCAATCGTTCCGGGGGCATTGCTAGGCCATTTTTCCCAAAAGGAAATGGAGTTACTTTCAAAATCGCTGTTCTGCATAGGATTCGCGTCGGTAGGTTCCGCCTGTGCGTGCGGCGATTCGATAACCACAAACATAAAGAAGAAAAGTACAAAAAACGAGAACAGGCGAAAAACTACGATTTTTCGGGAGATGGGAAAAAACATTTGTTGCATTGCTATTATTCCTCGCAATAGAAATTCAGAATTAACAACTGTTCGTGCATGATTATCGCGAAAAAGAAGTTGGAAGTCAAGCGTTCGAGACCTCAAGGGTTTTTACCACGCTTGCGAATCGAGTCGCGCACGCGCCAAAACTCTTGAGGTCTTGCTCGGCAAAATTCTTGGCGTATTCGGCAAATGCCTCATAGCTCTTTGAACCTGCCCGCGCGATAATTCTCAAGCGCTTGCTTTGCCAACTTGTCGAACTTGCCAGACTTGGCGTCGCGTTCAATTTGCTCGTCCCAAAGCTACGCGTCATATTCTTCAAACCACTCGCGAAAGCGCGCCAACTCTTGGTCGGACAAAAGCGTAACCGCTTGTTCGAGTTCTTGTACAGCGCTCATTGTGTCCTCGCGTTTCAGTGAGACCTGACCCAGTACATCACAGATTTGGACGCGGATGAACGCGCATAAACGCGGAAAAAGAAAAAACAGTTTGGAAATCCGCGTCCGAAACAAAGAATTGTGATGTACTTGATACCTTCGCCAATACCCCACTTGCGCGCGAGGGATTTGTAATCCCGATTCTTCTCGTCGGGATTACAAATCCCTCGCGCGCGGGGAGAAAGTCAAATTGAGATGTACTGGGTCAGGTCTTAATCAGGATGCGTGATCTGCAAATGCAGCAGCTCCAACTGATCTTCATCCACCTCGCTCGGCGCGTGCATCATCAAATCTTGTGCTTGCTGATTTTTCGGAAACGCGATCACATCGCGGATATTGTCTTCGCCCGATAGAATCGCGACGAAACGATCAATGCCAGGTGCCATGCCACCATGCGGCGGGGCGCCAAATTCAAACGCTTCAAGCATGTGCCCGAAACGAATGTGTTGTTTTTCCGCGTCAATGTTCAAAAGCGAGAAAATTTTTGCTTGCAATTCGCGCTGGTGAATCCGAATACTGCCGCTGGCAAGTTCGAACCCGTTGCAAACCATGTCATAACTGTTTGCGCGCACCGCGCCCGGATCCGTGTCGAGCAAGCGCATGTCGGAGGGTTTCGGAGACGTGAACGGATGATGCGCCGCTTCCCAGTGTTTGTCCTGCGCGTTCCATTCAAACATCGGGAAATCAATCACCCACGCGAACGCGAGTTCGTTCGCATCCGCGAGTTTCAAACGCGCGCCAAGTTCTTTGCGTAACGCGCCGAGCGCGTCGGATACGATTTTTGGTTTGTCCGCGACAAACAAAAGCAAGTCGCCCGCTTGCGCGCCGAGGCGTTCAACATACGCGTTTTGTTCCTCAGGTGTCAGAAATTTTGACGCGGGCGAATGAATCCCCTCCGCGCGCAGCGCCATCGTCACCGCGCCCTTTGCGCCTTTCGCTTTTGCCAACTCGATCAATTCATCCAATTCACGCCGCGTATAGTCCGCGCAATTTGGCACACGAATCGCCTTGACCTGTCCGCCGTCGCTCAACGCGTTTTTGAAAACCCCAAACGCCGATGCCGCCGCAATGTCGCTCACGTTCGTCAATTCCATCCCAAAACGCAGGTCGGGTTTGTCACTCCCGTACTTGTCCATCGCTTCGTCATACGTCAAACACGGCCAAGGCGTTTTCAGTGCGCGTTCGGGCGCAACTTCACGCACCAACGCGGTGAACAATTCTTCTACTAAATTCAACACATCCTCTTGTTCCACAAACGCCATTTCGAGATCGAGCTGCGTAAATTCGGGCTGCCGATCCGCGCGCAAATCTTCATCGCGCATACAGCGCGCAATTTGAAAATAACGTTCGTACCCCGCCACCATCAACAATTGCTTGAACTGCTGCGGCGATTGCGGCAGCGCGTAAAATTTACCGGGATGCATCCGACTTGGCACGAGATAATCGCGCGCCCCTTCAGGCGTGCTGGCTGTAATCATCGGCGTTTCAATTTCGATAAAGCCGCGCGCATCCAACCAATCCCGCATGAATTTCACAACGCGATGCCGCAGCATCAAATTTTTTTGTAACCGTTCGCGCCGCAAATCAAGATAGCGATATGTGAGCCGCAGTGTTTCGTCCACATCATCATTCTTGTTGATCACAAACGGCGGAACTTTAGCTGTATTCAAAATTTCCGCGTCCGTCACATACACTTCAATTTCGCCCGTCGCCAGCGTAGAATTTTCTTGACCTGCTGGGCGTCTTTCCACTTTGCCGTTGACTCGAAGCACATACTCGTTGCGCGTCTCACTGCCAACGCGATGCGCGTCGGGCGCGCTTTGCGGATTGAATACCACTTGCGTCAAACCAAAGCGATCGCGCAAGTCAATAAAAATCAAACCACCATGATCGCGGCGGCGATGCACCCAGCCCGCCAGTGTCACTGTCTTGCCAACAGCTTTTGCCGTTAATTCACCACAAGTGTTTGTTTTATACATGAGTTCCTGCCGCGTTTAGTCTTGAGGTGGATGCCAACCCGCTCGCACCCAAATTTGTCTTGATGATACCAATAATGGACGATTCAGATCTAGCGCAGTCACCGTTGCGCGCCCTGTCTCAGTCAAACCAACAATTTGATCCCCTTCTACTGACCACTCAAAATGCGCGTTCCAATTTTGATGACGCGGATCAAAAAATCCAACAATTTGTCCTGAAAGGGGATCAAGCGCCGTGATGCGATCCCCTTTGATATTATTGCACGACGAACACGCAAGCCAAAGATTGTCCTCGACGGTCTGCCCACCCAACCCCTCTGGAATGATGTGATCAATTTCCATCCGATAACCAACGATTATTTCCTGCGTGAGGCAATAGCCGCAGCGATAACGCGCTTGGGCGGATACGCGTTTCCGCAATTCGACTGAAATATACGTCGTACTCATGGCGAATCATACATTTTTGAAACATCAAATCCGCGTTGAATCAAAAGAGATGCGGCTTGGGCGCGGGTTAGCATTGTCCGTTCATACTGCCGCAGATACGCGTTGGCTTCTTGCGTCTCAACGGGGGTCAAGCCTTCGCGCTGAAGTTTGAAATTCAACTCTTCCAAACGATTCACGGATGCGGTGGGAATACTCTCACGCGCCGCGCGCCACAATTCATCGTCGTCCAGCATCGTCATCTGTTTTAACAGTTGCTTCAATTCAGGCGCGAGCTCATTCGATTCTGGCACACCCGCTGCAACCACTTGGAGCAATTCATCTTCAATCGTCGTATGCGCTTGTTCCGCGCGTTGTTTCAAACGCTCGTAAATTGATTTGGGCAAGTTAATCGTGACAGGTTGAGCAATCATTTCGCTGCACTCCTTTCGTTCACCGCATTATATCTGCGACCCGACCTAACGCAACTGCACGCCGCGTTATGAAAGCTGCACGCAACGTTATGAGAGTTGCACGCAACGTTATGAAAGTTGCACGCACATATCGGGCGTCCCATAACCTACCATCACGCGCCACAAGCCGCACATTGGGCGCGTCAACAATCCTGAAATCACTTGCCCATTATTCAGATACAAATCCGCCAGCACCAAACCGATTACGATAAAGGCGGCGAAAATTTCAACGCGCGCGTATTGCCAATAAATTTTTTCGGGCAGCAAAATTTGCCACAAGCGCGAACCGTCGAGCGGCGCGAGCGGAATGAGATTGAACAACATCAATCCCAAATTCAAAATGACGAACGTTTCTAGCAGATACCCCGCCGAAAAATAGTAATTTTGTCCGCCGAACGCAAAAAACTTTTGCGGCGTGAAGGTGAGCCAATGCGTTCGCAGCACAAGCGCGCCGAGCACCGCCAAAATCAAGTTGGAGATGGGTCCTGCAATCGCAACCAGCGCCATACCAATTTGCGCGTTCGGTTTCAATTTCGTCGCGTCAATCTGCACGGGTTTGCCCCACCCGATTCCGACAAACAAAATCATCAGCGAGCCAAGCGGATCAAGATGCGCCAACGGGTTCAAAGAAACGCGTCCCATCTTTTTCGGCGTATCATCTCCCAGCCACGACGCCACCAACGCGTGCGCCGCTTCATGCACCGTCAACGAGGTGACGAGCGCAATCAAAACATAAACGATGGCAAAGCCCAAGTCGCGAAATAACATTTTTTCTCCCTGCTTTATCCGCGTTCATCCGCGTTTATCCGCGTCCAATAAAATCTCCCGCGCGCTCAACGGAAACGGCTGCCCCACAATTTCCCCATCGCGCATCAAAATCGTTCGATGCGCCGCGCGCGCCAAGTTCGCCTCATGCGTAATCAACACAATCGTTTTACCCGCGTCCGCTAATTCACGCAGCAAGATAATAATCCCTTCCGCATTCGCGCTGTCCAAATTGCCTGTCGGTTCATCCGCCAACAAAATCGGCGGATCGTTCACCAACGCGCGCGCAATCGCAACGCGCTGCTGCTCCCCGCCCGAAAGTTCGCTCGGCAATTGCGTCATGCGTGCGGCGAGTCCCACGCGCGCCAACATCGCTTCCGCGCGCGCGCGTCGCCCCTTTGCCGCGTCCCCGCGCAATTCCATCGGCAGTGAAACATTTTCCAACGCGGTCAAAGTCGGCAGCAATTGAAAAAATTGAAACACGATGCCGATATGATTGCGCCGAAATTTTGCCAACGCATTTTCATCCAGCGTATCAATCCGCGTCCCATCCACCCACACCTCGCCGCGCGACGGTTGATCAATTCCGCCAATCAAATTCAACAGCGTAGATTTTCCACTCCCACTCGGTCCCACCACCGCCACAAATTCACCGCGCGCGATATGAACAGAAACATCGCGCAACGCGTACAACGTGCGCGCCCCCATCGTATAAATGCGCGTGGTGTTTCTTAACTCAATTAACGCTGCCAAATCTCGTTTCTCGTTTCTCGGCGTTAGAGAACGCCTCCTACGCACGTTTCTCGTTTCTCGTTTCTCGGCGTTAGAGAACGCCTCCTACGCACGTTTCTCGTTTCTCGTTTCTCACTTGACGAACGGGCAGGCACAAGGCACTGCCCCCTACTTTCTACTTTGTTCTTTCTCTCTTATAATCCCGCCCCGATGGACGACTATTCCGTCATTCTGCCCGAATACGAAGGACCGCTCGATCTATTGCTCCAAATGATCGAACGCGCGGAACTGGATATTACGCGCATGTCGCTGGCGTCGGTTGCGGATCAATATCTTGAATTTGTCGCAAAACCTGGGAATATCGAATTGAACGCGCTCGCGGACTATCTTGTCCTCGCTGCGCGCTTGATTCTGATCAAATCGCGTTCGTTACTGCCGCGTCCCGAAGTGGAACAAGAGATCGAGGTGGAAGATTCCGCGGATGCGTTGGCGCGGCAATTGCGCGATTACAAATTATTCAAACAACTCGCCCAAAAATTACGCGAACGCGAACAAGAGAATTTCCACACCTATCCGCGCCGCGCGCCGACGCCGAAACCCACCGTCACGCGTCCCACCAAAATCGCGGGTCTCACCTTCAAAGCCTTACAAAACGCGTTCAAACGCACGATTGCGGCAATGCCCACGCTGCCCGCAGGCGTGATGTTGGAACCCCTACGCGTTTCGATTCATCATCGCATCGCGCGTATCCGCGAATTAACCACGTTCTCGCAACGCGTTCAATTCACAGCTCTTTTGCAAGAAGCCAATACGCGTATAGAAATCATCGTAACTTTTCTCGCCATCCTCGAATCGCTCAAACGCAAATTGATTTTTGTCGAGCAGGACGATATGTTTGGCGAAATATATTTGACGAAACGCGAGGAAGCGGAATCGCATGTGCCGACGTTGGAAGAATTGGAGAATGATTTTGCCTAACCCGCCTCACCCCCAACCCCTCTCCTAAAAATTTTTGGAAAAATTTTTAGGAGAGGGGAGTCGCTAACTCCCCCTCTCCTGAAAACATCGTTTCGTTTTCAGGAGAGGGGGGCAGGGGGTGAGGCGGAAATGGAATAAATTTTTTCAATTCCCTCTGCAAGTTTTTGCCAGCTATATTCGCGCGCCATCCTCTCCGCCGCGCACGCGCCCAAACGCGCGCGTTTTTCTCCATCCAGCAGCAATTCAATCACACTCTTTGCAAAGCCCTCGCCATCATACGGCGTAATCAACATCCCACTCTCATTGTGTCGAATATACTCTTTGTTCTGTCCCACCGCTTCGGCAACGACGGGAACGCCATTCGCCAACAAATCAACTAACTTTGCCGAACATTTACAGCGATTGACCAGCGTATCATCAAACGGAAAAATCGCCATATCCGCCGCAGAAAAATAGCCGCGCAGTTTTTCACTCGCCACCCATCCCGCATCCACCACGCGTTCGCGCCAACCCTGCGCGTTTGCCATCTCCAAAAATTTTTTCTCTTCGCCAAAAAATCCTTTTCCAACTAACAATAATTTCGCATCAGGCATTTGCAAAAATACGCGCGCTAAAATTTTGCCTAACCGCATCAAGTCAAATTCAAAAAAACGCGTGTACAACAAAATTACGGACGCGTCGCCGAGTTGCAGTTCGTTCCGAACCGTCGTACGCGTTTCAGAACACGCGGGCAATGGATTCACACCATTTGGCAGGTACAAAACGCGCTCACGCGCTGCGCCCAAACTCCACACGATTGTTTCCAACGCGCGGCTCGCCACCGTCACCGCGTCTGCATGTTTCAAACCCCACCGCTCTTGCCAGGCAAAAAATTTTTTCTGCGCCCGCGAATAATTTTCCAAATCATTCCATCCGCCCGCGCCCTCCCAATCGTCCGTGTCCAAAATAATCCGCGCGTTCAACATTCCCGCACGCCGCATTTGCCACAATAGAAATTGCGCGATGCCCGCGTATGCCTTCGGTTTGAAAATGTGAATCACATCGGGGCGAAACGCGCGGGCGTGGGAAACGAGGCGAAATGGAATTTGCGCGCGTGGTGAGATAGTGACATTCTCTATGCGAACCCCATCCTCGTCCCACACGCGCCCCGAGTCTTGCGGATACGACCATGGTGGTAAAATCAACGCGACATGATGCCCGCGCTGCGTCAACACTTTCGCGAGAGGCAGCGCGCGCACCGCCATCGTCCCTTTCGGCTTGACTCCAAACATTCCAATCATTGCCACGCGCATCGCCAAGATTATAGTGGCGAATAGAATTGACTCCAACAAATGCCCGACATCCGCATCCTCCCCGACTCCCAAGCCCTATTTCGCGCTGCCGCGCTCGAATTTGTCCAACAGGCAAACGACGCGGTGAACGCGCGCGGCGTGTTCCACCTCGCGCTCTCTGGCGGTTCCACGCCGAAAGGATTATTCGCACTTCTCGTCACCGATGAGGCGCTACGCCAAAAAATCGCGTGGGACAAAATCCACTTTTGGTGGAGTGATGAACGCCACGTCCCGCCCGATCATCCCGACAGCAATTTCAAAATGGCGCACGACGCGCTCTTGTCCCGCGCGCCAATCCCCGCGCAAAACATTCACCGCATCCGCGCCGAAAATCCCGACGCCTCGCAAACCGCGCTGGATTACGAAAATGAATTGCGCGTGACATTTCAAACGGACGCGCCCGCCTTTCCACAATTCGATTTGATTTTGCTGGGCATGGGACCTGACGCGCACACAGCATCCTTATTCCCCGGCACCAAAGCGCTGCATGAAACAACGCGCCTCGTTGTCGCGAATTGGTTGGGAAAACTTTTTACGTGGCGCATCACCTTCACCGCGCCGTTCATCAATCACGCGCGTTGTGTAATGTTTCTCGTCGCAGGCGAAGATAAAGCATTGCCGCTCAAAGGCGTTTTAGAAGGACCGCACGAACCCGCGCAAATGCCCGCGCAGTTGATTGTGCCGACGGATGGAAGATTGATTTTGTTTGTGGATGAAAAGGCGGCGAGTCAATTGACGCGCGCGGACAGCGGATACGAAAGCGGATAAGCGGATGCGCGCGCTATCCGCTTATCCGTTTATCCGTTCCATATCCGTTGGCAGTCCCCTCCCCCGCCCGAAATTCTCGGACGCTTTACCGTGAGCGATCCCGCGACGATTACGGTGAAAGGCGTGGCGAATTTGGTGGAGGGATAAATGGCAAACCAGAAACCCGTTCTCGTTAAACGAGAACGGGTTTCTGGTTTGCGCGCGCCGCGCCGATTTTCGTCCGCATCGGGACTACCAAAACGCGCGGCACAATTCTATATTCGACCTCTGGTCAGGAACGGGCTGCGCTGGCTTGTATATTTTGGGCATCGTGACGCGTCCATGAACGCCGCACTTTATCTGCCGCCAGGAGACACACACACACAAGTCATGGGAGAACACTCGAAAACCACTTTCGTTATTCATGTTGTCGGGTGTGTTCCTATTCCGATACGCACAACGGGCATTCGTTCTATCATTATCATACGACCCGCCGCGCACCGCCGCCCGCCCCTTTCGTCCAAAACCCAAGACCCCAAGTGTTTTACCGCGTACGCGACTCGATTCGCGCCACGCGTCAAAACACTTGGGGTCTGTTTAACCAGGAATCACGCGCTGCCAGCCCCCCAGCAATTTCCCCATTTCGACCAAATAGCCCGCCGCGTGTTCGTACTGTCCCCCGCTGATATATTTCAAATCGAGCGCCATTCGCAAATGCGTGCGAATTTTATCCAGTTCCGCGTCCGCGTCCGCCAATTTTTCGCGCGGCTCTTTGTGGTGCGCCGCGTCGATCAAGTATCCTTGAAAGCGCAGCGCGTCTTGCTGCAAAGCCGCCGCCAAGACAAAGCGTTGATGGCGCGGAAATTTTGCCGTGAGCGGCAAAAGCCATTTTACGAAATCGTACGTTTTGGAAAAAATCGGAGATTGTTTCATTGCCCTTGAGGTAGGGACGAAGCATTTGCAGACGCGTACGCGAATCGAGAAACAGCCGCGGTTGCAAATGCTCCGCCCCCACGCGGAATTACTACACGCGACAACACCGCGCGCCGCAAGCCGTATGTGTCACCATGCTGCACATGCGCGAGCCAACCATTCACCGACGCGGTGAATTGCGCCATTTCGATTTCACCGTGCGCCAGTTGCGCGCACAGCCATTTCAATTTGCGCTGAAACGCGATGCCGTTGCGGCGTTTCAAGCGGCGATGATCGGGATAGACGCGGAAACCGAGAAATGGAATGCCCACGCGCACGGGGAAAACCACTGCTTGTTTTTCGTGCAAGGTCAAACGCAAACGCGCCGCATACGTGGCGAGTTCATGCCGCCATGCGTGCAGCTGCGTCTTGTCATTGCCAAACAACAACAAATCATCCACATAGCGCACATAGCCGCCGCATTTCAATTCGCGCTTGATGTAGTGATCCAATGGATTCAAATATACATTCGCCCAAAACTGCGACGTGAGATTGCCAATCGGCAAACCGCGCGGGCGCAGCGCGGCAAAGAGATCATCGTCGGGGAAAAATTTCAACGCGAACGGCTCATGCGGTAAATGCGCGCCACCCTCCAGAATGTTGTCCATCAACGCCAGTGTCGGTTTGTCCCCAATGACGCGCCGAAACTGTTCGCGCAAAATTTCGTGATCAATTGTCGGAAAGAAATGTTCCACATCCACTTTCAACACATATTGAAATTGCCGCGCGTACTGCGTCGCGCGATCCAACGCCGCGTGCGTGCCTTTCTTTTTGCGGCACGCATACGAATCGTCCACAAACCGCTTTTCAAACAACGGCTCGATCACGCGGCACAAGGCGTGATGCACCACGCGGTCCCGAAACGGCGCGGCGGAAATGATGCGCGTCTTGGGATCATAAATCCGAAAATGAAAATAGCCGCCCGTGCGATACGTTTGCGTCGTCAATTCATTTCGCAGCGCCAGCAAATTTTCTTCCAACTCATATTCAAAGCCCGCGACATCGGGATGATTTCGTTTCCCGCGCGCCGCCGCGCGAAACGCCTCATACAAATTGGCGAACGCCGTAATTTGCGAATACAAATTTTTGTGCGTTTTCATTTTCCGTTTATCCGTTTATCCGTTTATCCGTTTTCCATCCGTTGGCAATCTCCCCCCGCGGCGACGAGGGGGGATAAACCCCCCCCTCGACCCCCCGCAGAAAAACAGTACGCAGAATCCAGCAACCAGCAATCAGCAGTCAGGAATACAAGCCAGGGGAGAACACTCGAAAACCACAAACGTCATTCATGTAGCCGGGTGCGAACCTATACCGATA